>WYEB01000195.1_pt1 | contig 23264 bp, 23 predicted proteins | sample 6343061 | NCBI WGS metagenome assembly WYEB01 (sample SAMN13812332, study PRJNA600296) | hot springs metagenome | biome: ENVO:00000051; feature: ENVO:00002007; isolation source: sediment sample from Evening Primrose shelf | place: USA: Yellowstone National Park, Evening Primrose Hot Spring ... | reverse complement strand
TCCCTAAGTCCCCTAATAGCTGCCCAATAAGCTCTCAATCTAATGAACACCCTCACTAAATCAATCAGCACAGATGCCGTCAGAAGTAAGGCCTTATATACATGATTAAAGAAATGACAAACCTTAGATACTAAGTTAGGTATTAAGTTTTTATATAATTGAAGAATACCTATCATATTGACTACTAACTATCGATAATTAATGACATCTTATCTAGACTATCTAGATAATGCAGACAACCTCACTCCACTTTCATTTGTCAGGGAATTAGGGAATCGCTTGGATTACCCAATATTCCCAAGGGACCTCGAGATAATATTAATGAAACACCCAGCAGTCAAGGAGACCTTCGTAACAGGCGAGCAGTCTGAGGACTCATCAATAGGGCAAATACCGGTGGCGTATGTCGTGGTTAAGGACGAGTACAGAGGCAAGGTCTTAGAAAAGGAGTTGATAGATTTTGTGAATTCCAAGGTTGCCTTTTACAAGAAACTTAGAAAGGTGTATCTCGTAGATAAATTACCCACTAAATAGCATCTTACATCTACAACATTTAAATACAGAGTTGGAGATAATTAAAAATCATGTATTTGCCCTCCATATAATACTACCTATATCACCTGGGACTTTATACCCAGGTAACTTCTCAAGTCTCTCCTTAAACTCGGGACTTCTTAATAGGTTTAGGAATGCCTTGACACTATCCTTATCCAGCCTATCAATGGGTATGGCAAAGTCGTAACTCTCCCAACCCAATGGTATGAAGTCTAGACCATACATTGCCGCCGCAGCCCTAATGCCAACACCAGCATCAGCCTTGCCCTGCGCCACCGCGGCAGCGACCGCCGTATGAGTCTTTACCTCGTAGTAGTAACCGTTGATTCTCTTGACTAGGTCTTCGAATTTAACGCCCATTCTAGAGGCCACCTCCTTCAGTTTTATATCGAGTAGAAACCTGGTTCCCGCGCCCTTATTCCTATTCACGATTTTAACATCACCCTTGAGTAGGTCCTCGATACTGTTGACATTCTTTGGGTTGCCCCTGGGGACTATCAAGCCCTGTTCCCTCATGTAGCCCCTAACCAGCACGGCATTCCTAACGTCGTACTTGACCATGTACGGTATGTTGTACTGCCCAGTCTCCTCATCTACTAGGTGCAAGCCAGCCACGTCAGCCTCGCCACGCTTAACCGCGTATAACCCGCCCATGGAGCCTACGTTGATAACCCTGGCCCTTACGAAGCCGGGTAGCATGGGTATCAGTAGGTCTAGGCCGATGTCGTGGGAGCCTATTATGTATAGGTTCGATGGCATGTACTGGTGCGTAAACAGTGCTACCTCAACCTCATCCCCACTATCCAGGTACTCAACGGTCTCTGGGATCACTATGTAACCATCGGCGTAGGCCAGCGTACTTATTGCCCCGGACTCGGCAGGTAATGGGTAGGCCACTATGCCGTGGCCTGTATCCACAAGCCCCACTGGGTAAAGCGCTCTCCTGCCCCTGGCACCCTCGGCCCTAATCGCCAACCTAGCCCTTATCCTCGTCTCATCAACGCTGGTACATAGCATTTTGGCTAGTATTGGTTTGACTATTATGTTGAATATCATTAATGCGGAGCTTGGGTAGCCAGGCAGGCCAACCACCAACTTACCATCTCTGGAAACGGCAACCACCGTAGGTTTGCCTGGCTTGACCTTGAGCCCATGTATTATTATTCCAGGCGGCCCTATCTCATCAAGTACGCGATACGTTAAGTCAGCAAGCCCAGCCGACGTGCCTCCCGAGAGGAGTACTAGATCACTTACGCTTAATGCCTTAGTTATGGTGTTCCTCATCTCGTTGATGTCATCCCTAACTATACCCATGATCACAGGTTCAGCGCCCATAGACCTAACAGCGTGAGATATGGTGTACGTGTTTATGTCGTAAATCTTGCCTGGACTAAGGGTTCCGCCGGGGCTCACGAGCTCGTTGCCCGTGGATATTATCGCCACCCTAGGTCTCCTGAAGACCTCGACCTCGCGAAGCCCAACCGCGGCTAATAAACCAACCTCCCTCTCCCTAATCACCGTGCACTTCCTGAGCACTAGCTCGCCCATCATAACGTCACTACCTGCCGACATCACGTTCTCCCCAGGGGTAACTGATCGATATACCAACAACTCATCGCCAACTCTCTTCGTATACTCAACCATAACCACGGCATTGGCGCCGGGCGGTAATGGGGCTCCCGTGGCTATTTCGGCAGTTTCGCCAGGGTTAATCCTGGGAAGCCCCTCGGCTCCAGTCTCGATATTACCAACAACCCTCAACTTGATGGGGTTAAGTTCATCGGCGCCAAATGTGTCCTCGGCCCTAACAGCAAAACCATCCATTGTGGATCTATCGAACGGTGGCACATCGATCCTCGAGTAAATGTCTGAAGCCAAGACTCTACCATAACTATCCTCGATCTTGACGATTTCAACACCCACCGGCTCAATCTTCACGGTACTAAAGATCTTGTTTAATGCGTCCTCGGGTGTTAATAATTCATGGAAGATAACCCTCTTACCTGCCTCAGACATCATCACCCATGTATCATCAATGCTTAAATGCATTTTTAGTTAGGGAAGTGCGGTTCCCTGTGAGATTAATATTTAAGTTCCTAAACCACACTGGTCAATGATGGGTAGGTTAGGGAAGAATTGGCTTACACTTATGCTTACATTTTCAGCAATAGGTCTCTTCGCATCATCAGTGGTCATTTATACATATTATTATTTACATAAACTGCCACCACTTTGTACTCAGTTTAAGTCGCCATTTCCTGGAGTGACCATTGATTGCGAAAGAGTTCTCTCGAGCAAGTACTCAGACATAGGTGGTGTCCCCCTTGACCTACTGGCTGCTGTGTGGTTCGTAATAAACATAGTCCTGGTGATAACTTACGATTTTGGCCCTGGACGCATAGCCAATGTTGCACTTAGTACGCTCTTTTATTGGAGGTTCCTTGGTATAGTCGTGGTTCCCTACTTGATATATGTCGAGACTTACCTACTCCATGCCCTATGTATTTATTGTACAGTAATGCACATAATGATAATAATAGACTTCACCATAATAACGCTTTACTTCACGAAATTTAAACGTATTAATGTCCAGAACCCCGGTGGGAATTAGTGGTAATTAGAGCTCATTGGTATGAGGGGAATAGGGTATTTGCTTGAGCTCCGTCTAAGAGGTCCACGAGGCTTTTGAAGGAGTAAGTGGGTTTTATGCCTGATAGATCTAAACCCCACACGTCCCTTACGTAATTTAGCCTATTCTCCCAATCGCCAATGAACACGGTTACTAAGCCACACATTGATGGGTAGTACACATCAAATAATGGGTTGTCTCCAATCATGACTCGACCATCCCTAAAGAATTCACAGCAGTTCTTCGGGCACCCTATTAAGTCAGGAGTTCTTATACCATCTATGTATTGTGAAAATCCCAGTTCCTTAATGACGATTGATTGATACTTATATAAGCCATTGGTTGCTATGATAATTCTATGACCTAAATCCTTCATTGTCTCTAAGAGATCATATGCGCCATCGTACGGTTTAAACCCGTGCACGTAATTCACCAGGAACTCATTAATATCTATGCTCACTGATGCACCGAATCTATGAGCCACCTCAGTGAATATGTAGTCCCAATCGAAGGCTTTAATGCTGAATCCACGTAATAAGGATTTGTTCAATTCTTTAGCGGCCCTATATATAACGACCCAGTCAATGCCAATCCTCTCAGCAATGTACCTACTCGCGTCTTGAAATACGGGATCCCAGGCGTTAAGTGGTAGTAATGTGCCATCGAGGTCTATCAGGACGAGCACTGGAGTTAGTGCCAGGTCTAGGTTCTTAAAGCATTATGATTATGTCTGGGCCAGAACTCTGGTTTCAGTATGTTTCACGTGGAAGCATCGTGATTTTCAGGGAGATTTCCTTATTAGAGGATTAATTTAGGTCTGGGTGATGGGTATGGGAAGTAGAACAATAATAAATATGGAGGTAATAACGCTAACAATAGCATTGGCGCTAACGTTAGTGCTGGCCGTGGTGATGGTTGCGAAGCCCATAATGGCCTCAGGTACGGGTAACCTCACGAACTCGACCGTGCTAACCGTGGGCACGAACTCCACGACAACCACAACAAATACTACAGTAACTAATGCAACATGCACACCCGGATTACTAACTGCCATACAAGCCAACCTGTACATTGACGACATGTGGCTTATGAGGGTTGGAGCCAACATGAGCAGCTTTAACGCTACCGCGTTTAACGCAACCCTTGCTAATGCCACGTTCACAGGGTTCAACATAACGAGGTTTAACACAACGGGCTTTAACGTAACAAGCCTTGCCCTAACACCAGCCACGCTACAGAACATCACCAACTACTTCATTAGCAAGGGCGAGTGTCTACTAGCCCTGCAGTTCCTGGTACACCTTAGGCATTACCTAGTCCATGAGTACGTACTTGAGAAGCATGCTGAGATTCTGAATAGAACCTTAACCTATAGATTAATGCTACTGAATGAGACGTTGACAAGACTTGAGGAACAAGGACTACTAAATAGCACACAGGCAAGCGAGGTTTACTCCTTACTGTCCCAGTTGAAGCAGGCATTAATCAGTGGTAACTACTCAGAGGCCGAGGCGTTACTTAGCGAGTATAATTCCCTAATTAGTAATGTAACTGCCCAGTATTATGAGGAGCAGAAGATAGGCTTCGCAAACAGGATAAACCATGAACTCGAGCACTACATTAAGCAAATAATAAAGGGCGCAACAACGCTTAACCAAACCCTAACGCAACTAGCCATTTTAGACCATGAACTTGGCATGCTCACGAACATGACAAGTCTAAACATAACCAGCGTTAAGGAGTTACATGAGCTATTCAAAGAATTGTTAAGCATATACCCATTAGTACAGGGCAACGAGACCGCCCAGGCACAATTATTACAATTGCTCAAGCACGGTAAGGGCTTCAACGACTGGCTAAACACGGTACAGCAGTTCGGTCAAGAAGCAAGTTCATGGCATATGCACGGTCACGGTAAAGGTAAGGGTGGGCAAGGTCATGGAGGTGGTATGGGCAGTCAAGGAGGGGGCGCAGGTAGAGGTATGGGTGGCCAAGGTAACGGTGATAATGGTCGAGGTAATGGTGGCCAATAATGTATTAAAATCAATTACTATAAAAAATTAATTATAGAGTAGAGTAAACCGTTTAAAATTAAACCTCATTTCAATTTTACGGAATTTCTTTATCGCTCTATTTCTCTTCTTTTTATTATAAGGAGAATTAGCAAGATTTTTAAGTCCTCAATATAATTGTTTGTGATGTTCCCTATAATTATGGTTTCAATAATGATTTATCTAATGAGCAATGGATCACTAGTCAGTATGAACGTTACAACAACGCAAAGTGTTGCTTTGCTAAATGTTACATTACCCGTGGAACCAATAGGACCAACATTAACTGTACAAAGCGCCAATGGTACATCAATACCTGCAATACTGATAAGTAATCACTTGATTATACCGGCGTTTAGTAATGGCACATTCATAATAAAGTACGTACCCCTAATTACACAAACACCAAGTGGCTATTTAGCAATGAACGTATCATCTCCATACGTGGTAAATCTCTTTATAGGAAACAGTATATTACTGACTCACTTGCCCATTAATTTAATAGTGAATTTCACGAGAGTTAGCAACGGCATAATACTCCAACTAGCACCTGGAAACTATACAATAGGCTTTGTACCAGAAACACCAACAACAGGCGTAGCAACCACCAACACAACAACTACCATAGCAAGAACAACGAATACGACCAAAACATCAACTCAATCAACGAGTAACCAAACATCGCCAAAGGTAACGAAGACAACTCCATCAATCCCACAATACGTATATTACGTAGTACCTACCGTAATCATAGCAGCAATTGCGTTATTAATATACGTGTTCATAATCAGACGCAGAGGTCCTGAGGTGAACCCCATAATAGTCGAAGGTCTAAACCCAACCGATAAGGAGGTCATTAAGGCATTGATGGAGATGGGTGGTGAGGCCTACCAGGCTGATCTACAGAGGAAGCTGAATATGCCCAAGGCAACGCTTTGGAGGGCCATTAAGAGGTTGGAGGCTGCCGGTTACGTACAGGTGATTAAGGAGGGCCGTGTAAACAAGGTCAAGTTAATTAGAAAGCCAAGTGATAAAAATACTAAGTTGAATTGACAAAACTCGACATTTCGGATGTGCTTTCTGCAGATCTCGATAATTACTTTTAAATATATGTGGAAGCGGGCGAAAAGGTTTTAAGCAATTTAGCATTAATGATCAGGCCATGGGTAGTGAAGAGATACCCCTTAAGCCCGTGGGTAAGGAGGACATTAGGAAGTTGGAGTCCGCTTTAATAACAATGGCGTTGTTTTCTAAGGAGACCTTCGAGGAGCTTCAGAACCCGCACGGCAGATTGACGTGGGTCGATAGCCTATACACCGCAGCCGCCGCCCTGGCCAGGGAAAAGGCTGGGATGAGCCTCAGTCAAATAGCTGAGGAGCTCGGGGTTACCGAAGCAACACTCAGGAGGCATTTAAAGGGCGAGACGAAGGCTGGCCAACTCATTCTAAGGGCCTACGAGAAACTGTCCAAGGAGGGATTCAAGATTGAATTATCAATAAGCACGCCATTGACGGATAGGTTAACCAAGCTCGAGGAGAAGATGAATAAGGTTAGGGAGCTCCTAAGGCAAGCCCTGGATGAATTATCTGCGGTATAAGGTTCTTAGTTTGTTTAAATTTTAATTTTTACAAGGCTTATTCCTCCTCAACCTCAACCTTGGCCTTACCAACCTCCTTACTAATCATTTCCGCCTCCTCAACAGCCCTCCTCATCTCCTCAACCTCCTCCTTGGGCAATGGCTGTATCGATACCGAGGTTCCAGTTATCTTGAGGTACTTATCCCACTGTATGACGACGCCTTCGTCAGTTATATCCATTGGATGCCTAACCATGCTGATTTTTGTATCCCTCATCTTCCAAATAACTATGGATCTGTATAGCCTGCCGTCGACCTCGTCTAGGTCAAGCCTAGTTATGCCATCAACTGCGTGCTCAACCCCTGGTCCGCCGAACCCCCTCTCAGTCACTGAGACCTGACTTATGAACATGGCGGTTGCCCCAAGCCCAGCAATAACCCTCTTCAGCAGCATGACCGTCGACCTAGCCACGGAAGGCTTAGTTAGGTAAAGCGTGCTTACCGAGTCTATAGTTATCCTAACCGCTCCCGTATCCTTAATTGCTTGCCTAAGTACGTCGATGAGTTCATGAACATTATCAATATCCTTAACCACATACTTCTCCCTCTGGGCTGCGGAGCCTATGCCCGCAGTGAATGCGTCAACTATTGCGAACTTGCCCTCCCTCTCGTACTTATCAATATCCCAACCAAAGTGCTTAAAGCTTCTCCTAGCCGCGACTGGGTGCTCCTCGAGGGCCACGAAAACGCCGGCCTCACCCCTGACCAACCCATTGTAGAGGAATTGCTTACCCATTATGGACTTCCCAGTGCCTGGGCCTCCCGACACTAGTACAACGCTTCTTTCGGGTATTCCGCCGTATAGTATCTCGTCGAGTCCGGGTATGTACGTCCTAACTCGTGGGGTCTTCATCAATTGTTCGACGTATTTGCTGGTTTATATATTATTTTGTCTCGTTATAGGCCATCCTCACTGATTATTAGCGCTCCATGTTGTTTATTTCGTATCCTAAGTTCGTCGAGAGCCTCCGTCGCCAATTTCATGGCTGTCCTACCCTTCTTTGCAATACCTACGCCAATCCTGGCATTAAGTAATCTAGCTATTGGCCTCAGTTCTTCCTCATCGATTACTGGCTGTATTATTGATACGATGTTATCACCGCCCAGGTAAAGCGTCACCGCGCCGTAAGGTGCTAGGTAAAGCCTTACCTGGTTAATCACGCTCCACACGTGTTCGTAAAGGAGGTAGCTGGAGGTCTCCTCAGTATTTGCTGTGGAGTTTATGAGATCTATGTGGGCTATGCCGACTAGGTCATTGTTGGTATTACCTACAAGGTTTTCCCAGGGCCTAGCCCTAAGTGCGAGTTTGAAGGCCTCCCTCTCGGCAATACCTGGCTTCTCATGTGCATAGGTACCGCTTGATAATGGCACGGGTAAGTCCTTGCCGAGCTCCCTAACGATACTCGATAACTCATTTGCACTAATGCCGTTTGTTATTGCGAGTAGGTAGTCGTACCTAAATGGGTGGGCCCATGCATCAACCCTGGAGAATAACTCCACAAGCCTACTGTGCATCCTGGCTTGAACACTCTGTATAACGTGTTCCCTATCCGGGCCTAGGCTCTCCGTCCACTCCCTATACCCCACCAGCCTTATTATCGTTATTTGAACCAAAGGTTTAGCACCGATGACGTGCTTAAACCATTAGTTTAAAAACATAACCCCGCACTAAGGAACTAATGCATTTACTCGAAGTCCTATTTATTTAGGTATACTACTCAAAATTCGATTTCGTTTCCTAATGACGGCAATGCTTAAAATATGAGCGGGGTAATGCTATATGGTGCATAATGAGTCTGAAGGTCATAACATTCGATGTTTACAATACGTTGATCAACTATGGTAAGGAATTGATAGAGGAAATAACCAGCAACATAACCAAGTACCTGAAGTCCATAGGTATAGAGACCAGTTTCGAGCATGTGTATGAGGCTTACGTAGGTTTGGATAGGGAGATTAGGCTTAGGAGAGTTACGGAGATGGTTTATGTGCCACCTATGGATAATGTAAGGACATTACTGGAGAGGTTGATGCGCAGGTACGGTGTAGAATTAAATGAGAGAATGGTGATGGGCGTCGCCAACATAATATCAAATACATTACTTGAATCAAAGAATGCAAAGCCAGGTGAGGATGCGCAATACGTGCTTATGGAGATGAAGGATGACGGATACAGGGTTGGTGTCGTTTCGAACGTGATATTCTGGAGCAGTTCGGTAACAAGGAGGTTACTTGATAAGTACGGACTTAGTAAGTACATTGATGTACAAGTCTATGCGGATGAGGTTGGCAAGGCCAAGCCGCATCCAGCAATTTTTGAGCGTGCATACTCACTGCTTACGCATGACATGGAGCCGGACATCGCGATACACGTGGGCGATGGATTCAAGGAGGACCTACTTGGGTCAGTTCTTGATGATATAATTGGCGTGTTCATCGATAGGGAGGGTAAGTTCGTGATTAGTGGCAGCCCTGCCGAGTTCATTAAGTGTAGGGCCTATGGGGTTAGAAGATTGAAGGAGGTCCTATTAATACCGCATTTAGTTTCATCCTGCTCAATATGACAAAACGAGCGGTAGGTCTTGTTGTGGGTTGTTTTTGTTCGTGTTGAAATACCAGGAAGAAAATATTTTATTCTCCTAAGGCTTGAATGATAGGTGTGGTGACTGCGTTTAAGTGCATGCCGAATTGTGGTTACTGCTGCACAATATCGCCAGTGACGGTATTTCCACACGAGATGCTGATACTCAGTAAGTTAGCTGAGAGGCTTGATGTTAAGGATTTAACGTTCAAGCCTGGTTACGTAGTGACGGATGTTAAGGGTGGTGTTAGGATCGCGCTGTCATATTTAATGCAACTGAATGAAAAGGGTATGTGTCCATTCCTCAATCCCGACGATAAGACATGTATGGTTCACTCACTGTATAAACCACTGACCTGCCGATCATTCCCATACCTACCCAGAGTTATTAGGTATGTAATCGATCCGGAGCTGAAAATCGTGGATTTCACGGTGGAGTTTGTGGTATCGAGTCTATGCCCAGTGATAAGGAATAATTACACACCGGATGATCTCGAGACCATAGCGCGTAACGTGAAGATAGCCATTAAGGCAATGCCTAAGGAGGTCGATGCCGCCCAGGAGGCAATTAGGGTTAGGAAGATTTATGCTGATGCATTAACAGCACTGTGGAGAGCTGGTTATGTTGAGCTGAGGAGCAATAGTAGTGATAGTACTAATTGGCCCATAGTGAATGCCTTCGAGTACATTAGGCAATTCATTCCACAGCTAACGCTTGATCAATTTGACCCAAGTATTAGGAGAATTTTGAGGGAGGTTGAGGACTAGGTTCACTACCCGATATCGGTTTAGAGAAAGATTTATATAACATCAAGGTCTCTGGGCTAGTGAGCGATAATCATGGGGTCCGCAATTAAGGCAATTAATTTGACAAAACGTTATGGAAATTTCACCGCAGTGGATCATATAAACTTCGAAGTTTATTATGGCGAGATATTCGGTTTCCTAGGTCCTAATGGCGCTGGTAAGACTACCACGATAAAGATGTTGACTACGGTTACTAGGCCTAGTGAGGGTACGGCTGTGGTCAATGGTTATGATGTTATTAAGCAACCGGCTAAGGTTAGGGAGAGTATTGGTGTTGTTCCTCAGGAGTATACGGCTGATGAGGATTTAACTGGTTGGGAAAACCTAATGCTGATAGCGGCTCTTTATGGGATACCGAAGAGTGAGGCTAGGGAGAGGGCTGTTGAATTACTTGATATGGTTGAGTTATCATATGCGGCTGATAGGAAGGTTGAGACGTACTCGGGAGGTATGAGGAGGAGGTTGGAGATAGCCATGGGTTTTATAAATAGGCCGGCGATACTTTTCCTTGATGAACCAACCCTGGGTCTTGATGCCCAGACTAGGGCGGCTATTTGGGAGTACGTGTATAGGTTGAGGAGGCAGTTTGGCACGACAATCTTCATGACGACGCATTACCTGGAGGAGGCTGATCAATATGCTGAGCGTATTGCTATCATTGATCACGGGAAAATATTAGCCATAGGCACGCCTAAGGAGCTTAAGGAGAAGGTTGGTGGTGATGTGATAACGATAGAGGTGAATGGTGATGTTAATGTGGCTAGGAAGGTTATTGAGGGTATTGATGGCGTTTCTGGGGTTACGGTGGTTAGTAATACAATAAGGTTTAAGGTTAGGAATGGAAACACTGCGGCGCCAGTAATACTTGAGTCACTTAATAAATTGAGCATAAGGGCCACCAGTATAACGATAAAGGAACCAACAATGGATGAGGTATTCCTTGAGTACACAGGCAGGAGGTTAAGGGATGAGGAGAGTAGTGGTGAGGAGTTCATGAGGTTTAGAAGAACAATATCAAGGGCCAGGAGGTGATGCGCATGGAGTCCAGACTACATCCACTTCATGGCTTATGGTCATTAACAAATAGGGAGTTAGCCAAGTGGTACAAGGTGCCGGTCATTTTAATAATCTCACTTATCCAACCTATCGTTTGGTTGGCATTCTTCGGAAAGTCAATGAACTTCGCATCCATGTTCACAAGTGGACTAAACATACCAGGCCTAAACATACCCAAGCAAGTAATTGATGAAATTGCATCGGAAGTTCTTAAGGCTAATTTTGGGACCACCGATTACTTCTCATTCCTTGCCGTCGGTATGCTCTCATTCATAACATTGTTTACGTCATTACAAAGTGGTATGTCGATGATATGGGATAGGCGCCTAGGTGTGCTTAGTAAGTTGTTAACTACGCCGGTGCCTAGGGGTAATATTGTGATGGCTAAGGTACTTAACTCAATGATTAGGTCCCTAGTTCAAGCAAGCATAGTCCTGGTAATAGCCATACTACTTGGGATGAAACTAAACCCAAGCCTCAACCCACTCGATGTGGTGGGCGCCTACGCAGCACTGGCCTTAATGTCCATGGGATTCGCGTCACTCTTTGTAACGCTAGCCCTAAGATCAACCTCCTGGGAATCGCAAATGGCGATAATGAACCTACTAAACATGCCCCTAATGTTCGCAAGCAACTCATTCTACCCAGTGAAGTCAATGCCATGGTGGTTAAAGCCTATTGCCTACATTAACCCATTGACTTATGTAAACGACATAAATAGGCAGTTATTACTAGGTGTTGCGGGGCATAATCTCCTACTTGACTTCACATACCTATTAATCTTCGCCATAGTGTTCTCAGCGCTTGGCATCACATTATCCTGGAGGTTCCTGTCTGAATCATGAAATACACTTTTTAACTGAATATAACTGAGTAAGTGATTTAGCCACGTGAGTATACGCCCATGTACTCGGCCGTACCGATTATGTTACTCCTTATTATCCTCAAAACCTCATCCTTACTCGCCCTCTGCTTTATGTTAGGTACGGTATTCAGTGCATATAATCTAAAGAAGTACCTGTGTGGCTTGTGTCCGCGTGGTGGGCAGGGACCACCATAACCAACCCTACCAAAGTCGTTTACACCCTGAACTCCTATACCTTCAACCGTGGGTGTCTTGGGTACATTCTCGGGTAATTCACTCCTATCGGGCGGTATGTTATAGAGTACCCAATGTGTGAACACGCCCATTGGTGCATCGGGATCCTCCATAATTAACACAAGCGATTTTGTACCAGTGGGGGTACCTGACCACTGTAGTGGTGGGCTTACATCGACATCATCACACGTATATTTCTTCGGGATTCTCTCGCCATATTTGAAGGCGGGGCTTACTAGTGAGAAGGACATCACTATTATTGGTGGGAAACCAAGTATTAAAGGGTTATTACCAGTGTATTGTACCGAGGCGGTACGACACCACTTCAATAGAACATGTGAGATAATGAATATAAATACTTAGTCGGTAGATATATAGATTTAATATGGTCAGGGTGAAGTTACAGAGTAGGGATCGATACGAAGGCATCTTAAATACACCCCATAGGGCTTTCCTGAGGGCAATTGGGTTTGCTGACGAGGATATTGGTAAACCTCTCATAGCGGTGGTCGCTGCCTGGAGTGAGGCTGGTCCCTGTAACATACATACCCTGACGTTGGCTAATCACGTTAAGGAGGGTGTTAGGAGGGGTGGTGGTTCTCCATTGACCGTGCCCACAATAGTTGTTAATGATAATATAGGTATGGGTACGGAGGGCATGAGGTATAGCCTGGTGAGTAGGGAGGTCATTGCTGATTCAATAGAGGCCCAGATAAATGCCCATGCATTTGATGGCTTCGTTGGGATAGGTGGTTGCGATAAGACAGAGCCTGGAATACTAATGGCCATGGCTAGGCTGAATATACCAGCTGTTTACCTGTATGGGGGTACGGCGGAGCCCGGGTTTTATGGTAACATGAAGCTAACGATAGAGGATGTTCACGAGGCAGTTGGTGCCTACTTAGCGGGTAAGATAACGGAGGATGAGTTGTATGAGATAGAGAGGAGGGCGCACCCGACCTACGGCACCTGCGCGGGTATGTTCACGGCAAACACTATGGCAGCAATCGCAGAGGCATTGGGCATGGCGCTACCGGGTAGTGCATCCCCACCAGCAACATCAGCCAGGAGAATCATGTATGCTGTTGAGAGTGGTGTTGCATTGATGAATGCTATGGAGCTTGGCATCAAGCCTAGGGATGTGATGACTTACGAAGCATTTGAGAATGCAATAACGGTGCTCATGGCAATGGGTGGATCAACCAATGCAATACTTCACCTATTGGCTATAGCCTATGAGGCTGGTGTTAAGCTCACGCTAGATGATTTCGACAGAATATCCCGCAGAACACCCTACATAGCCAGCTTAAGGCCGGGTGGCGATTACGTTATGGCCGACCTCGATACTGTTGGTGGCGTTCCATTAGTTATGCTTAAGCTACTAAAGGCCGGCTTGCTAAATGGTAAAGCGATCACGATAACCGGCAAGACAGTTGAGGAGAATCTCAGGGATTACAAATTCCCGAATGTGCCCCACGACCACATAGTTAAGGATGTGAGCAATCCAATAAAGCCCTGGGGCGGCATTAGGATACTAAAGGGCTCGTTGGCGCCTGAGGGTGCCGTCATAAAGGTGGCCGCAACCAACCTATTAAGGTTTGAGGGTAGGGCTAGGCCGTTTAATAGTGAGGAGGAGGCCTTCCAAGCAATTAGGCGTGGTGAGATTAGGTCTGGTGATGTTGTTGTGATTAGGTATGAGGGACCAAGGGGTGGTCCGGGTATGCCCGAGATGCTTAGGGTTACTGCTGCCATTGTTGGTGCTGGTTTGGGTTCTGACGTTGCCCTGGTCACAGACGGCAGGTTCAGCGGCGCAACAAGGGGCCTAATGGTTGGTCACGTGGCACCAGAGGCAGCAGCAGGAGGACCAATAGCAATAGTAGAAGACGGAGATAGAGTACTGATTGATGTTGAGAATGGGCGTCTTGAGCTATTAGTTCCTGAGGATGAGGTCAAGAGAAGGTTTAAGAATTGGCAACCACTACCCCCTAGGTATTCACGAGGCTTACTGGCTAAGTATGCTTCTCTAGTAACCTCGGCCTCAATGGGAGCTGTAACACTGCCTAAGTTACCTGGTTAGTTGCGTTATTATCTTCTCAATACCTTCGCTCTTCAAAGTCCAGTGGTTTATTTTTATCACGGCCTTTATTACATCATCACCATCATCAAGCCTAATGACGCCTGAATATGCAAGTTGTTTATTGAATCTTAAGTATAGTTTCCCATTTTCAAACCTACTTCCTAGACTTACGAGTATTATTTCCCTATCGAGTTGATCTATTGATGAGAGTATGTACTTAGCAACGAATAGCGATTCCTCACCCTTGAATTGAACCTTTATTGTCTTTATATCATTACCAAAGTGGCCCTGGCCCTCGTTAGTTATTATTTTAACTCCATCCCTTAGTTGGGGAGGGACTAGGTTCAAGAGAGCCCTTACGACTTTAAGCTCGTTCTCTGTTGCATGCACATGCGTGCTTAATTCCACGCTCTCTACAATATTCATGGTTAATAAATAGTGACTAACCCCACTTAATAATCCTTAGTGAGTATGATTTTTGGTACCTTACAATGCGTGGCGCGCCTTAACTCCTCCAATTGGGCCTCATCGATATTTCCCGACCAGGACTCGGTCACCATGTACATATCCTCATCCTTAACGCCCCTAATCATGGCGCACATGTGCAATGCACACACCTTAACATAGACATACTTGGCATTAAGCTTAATTCTTAAATCGTCAGCTAACTTGCTGGTGAACCTTTCCTGGAGTGTTGGCCTGGCTGCTAACCACTTAACGTACCTAGCCACCTTACTCAATCCAGGGACTTCGCTATTGAGCGGTTCGTATATCACAGTGGCTGTGCCTATTATTGGTAGTAGGTGGTGTTCGCATATTGTCGTGAACCTAATGTCGTTAATGCTTATACGACCAACATACTCAACGCCCTCCATTGGGAAGAACTTAACCTCAGGCGCGGGTTCCCTTAAACCACGCGTTAACTCCAACAATGCATTCACAAACCTCCTAGGCGTCTCTCTTAACCCTGGTCTCTTGGGATCTTCGCCCAAAAACCTGAGGAGGTTTCTAATATCTTCCTCAATCTCGGAATAATCATAAACGTACTCGTCGACCACAGGGAGTGTTCATTAAGTATATCTATTTAAATAAGTTTGGTGTGATTAATGAAAATAGATCAACTTGGGAGGGAATTAGGTCCTTAGGTAATGGTAAGAATCATTAGGGTAAGGGCTATTCACAACCGAGTGTTCTTAATGTAATTTCCTAATAATAAACGTGATGAGTAATACGGCAATCAAAACACCTAGGACTACTAGGTAAATTAAGTGATTAGGTATTGCGGTCACCATACTAACTCCGTGACTAGTGGTTCTATTGCCCTGCACCGCTGTTTCGTTAAGTAATTGCAGTAGGTATTGGGTATTTACTATGGAGGGCATCTCCACTATGAACGTCTCTTCAATGGTTATGTCAATACTCACATCGGTATTGTTAATCCGTAGGTAACCTAGGTATTGGTTGGCGAGCGCGTTTAGCACGGACATCCTAACCTCATCCTCCAACATCATACCCCTAAGTTCTCCCTCGTAATTACCTATTTGCATGAGGTAAGACATAGCCCTTGCTTGGTATGATGCCATACCCAGGTACGTGCTTAGTAGTTGGTTCGTAAGGTTGTTCAACTCGTTATGTAATAGGTATAGACTCTTCGATATGCTGATTATCAAAGCCTCACTCTCGTTTGCTGCATATATCGCGTAATTTAACCCTTCCACAGCCTGGTTAACCTGAGCTTGTGTAGAGCTTATCTCGCTCTGTATCTCACCAAGGTTATTGTATACCTGGTTGAGCATTATTATTAAATTCTCGACTTGATTTATTGCATTTATTGTGTTATTTATCTCAGCATCTAGGGTGCTATTGTTCGTGAATTTCTCGATCTGTGATAGGTCATTTTTTAACGTATTCAACGCGTTGATGTAGCTCTGCTCATTACCAACAATGGGGTTTAATGAGCTCCTTAATTGCGATATTACGTTTGCCTCGGTACCGAGCACCTGGCCTCCCGCCGTGAGTGCTATCTTCAACTCAATTAGTTGGGCTTGGAGTAGGCTTTCCACCAATAATGTTGAGTTTATTAAGTAGGCTGAGGCACCAAGCACATTAGATGTTTGATTGAGTAATGCAATTAACTGTAGGAATTGGGCCGTATAGTTATTGGCTGTGGAGGACGCATTAATCACCGAGCTAGATAAGGCACTTAATTGATTAATTGTCGCGTTTAACTCATCAATAGCACCCCTGAGGGAATTTATCGACTGGTTTAAGTCGATACTCACCTGCACACCCACCGGATTAACCCTAATACTGTGCCAAGGTCCCAAATCCTCGACAACCATTCCCAACCCAAACGATGTATTATTGCTTGTACTAAATAACCAATAATCCACCTCATAACCTAGTATGTTTTGTGTTATTGTTGGGGTTATGTTGTACTCGTAATAGAGCCCTGACTGTCTTGTTAGCGATATGGTGGTCATTGTGGGGAATGGGAGTAGGTTCGTTATGTTAGTGAGTAGGTTGATCTTAGTACCCACACCGCTGTTAATTATTGTCGTATTTACAGGGTTTCCATTAACGAGCACTTGGTAATCAAGCGATGCTATTGGTAATACGGTGTATATGGGCTTGAACCTAACTTCAAGGGTTTCCTCGGAATATGGCTGTAGGTTTACTACCCACGTAACCTCATTACTCGTCACGTTAGCAGTTGGTGACGTATAAATTACGCTTGAGTATTGCGGCAACTCGATTGAGATTGTTAATGGTATTGGGTATGGCCCATTATTGTAAAGTGTTAGTGAGTATTCTATGTAGTAATTCGTAGCCTGCCCACTGGGGTTTAGGTAAGTTATATAATTAACCACGAAGTAACCCCTCACAGCCTCATTAGCATGTGCAATACTGCTGATCGCTAGTATGACTATGATCATCACCAGTAATACGCCCCTCAACCTCACAACCTCACAAAACAACCACCTTAATTAAACCTATTCACTCAACTTTCGTGTTTTCCCAGGAAATTGTTAATTGAATTCCTCCTCCTCTCCACATCCGTCATATCAAGACCAAGTCTCCGCAATCTCCTCTCCTCGATATCCAGTACCCTAAGGTAGGACTTCGCAACCACGACAGGGTCAACACGCAACCTACCAAACTCCTCCTTAATCCTCCTCAAATCACTCTCCTCAATTATCCTACCACCCCTAAGGTAAATGATCCTGCCACCAATGGAGGCAACCTCCATATTGTGGGTGGCGATTACGAACGTGACGCCCAGGTACCTATTTAGGAGCCGCACGAGGTCCAGTATTAAGTATGAGCTTGCCAGGTCTATGGAGCCCGTGGGCTCGTCCATTATCACAAGCGATGGATCATTAGCCAACGCCCTCGCAATGGCAACCATCTGTTGCTGGCCACCGCTGAGTTGGTTGGGCCTCTTATTTGCCACTTCAGGAATGCCCACAAGATCGAGAAGCAGTCTTGCCTTTTCCATAGCCTCCTCCCTCGTGTACCTACCTGTCAATAACATGGGCAGCATTACGTTCTCAAGAGCTGTGAGTTGAGAGATTAGGTTATATTGTTGAAACACGAAGCCCAACCTCTCTAGCCTAAACCTTGATAAGTAATTCTCATCCTTATCTGTGACATCGACACCATCAATAATAACCCTACCGCTAGTTGGTCTATCTAGTGTACCTATTATGTTCATGAGTGTCGTCTTACCTGAACCACTTGGGCCCATTACTATCACCACCTCCCCGGCCTTAATCGTCATGTTTATGTCTATCAATGCATCAACATAAACATCACCACTCAAGTAATACCTCTTACCAACATCAATCAGCCTAACTACCTCCTCATTACTAATCACAAAGAATGATATTTAACCCAATTAAAATGCCTTATCCAATGTAATGAATACTCGAAGGGCCAAATCCATTGCAGTGATTATAGCGTGGCTTCTCGTGATGACTTACCTGGCTTACTACTCAGGACGTGTTTTCGGTGTATTGACCTACGACGAGACACAACTCATGCCCAGCAACATAGAGCCCATAATCGTGAGTAACATTGTTAATAGGTACATTGGTTCTTCTAACGAGACCACATTAATCGTTGTTATTAAACTAAATGGGTCTGGTAGTATATGGGGTAGGTTGGGTTATGTGGGTAATGTTGTGAATTCAATAGATGCACCAAATATTTCACTGGTTGACTTAATTACGGTATATAATGACGTTTATTCGAGGTACAACGAGAGCATAAATAACGCCACCAACGAAATCATGAGCAATGTCACGCAAAGCACCTGGAACCTATACTGGTCATTGAATAACCAATGCCGTGCGGTAATATCAATAAATAGGGAGTACTACTCAATGGTGAGTGATATTTCGAGAAAGATTGAGAACGAGCTTAATGCTACGCTGAATTACGATCAACTGCTTTATCAGGAAATCGGGAGTTATTACCTACGAAACTACCCCAACGCCTCGCTGGATACGTTATTTCTATTAACTACGAGGGATTACACAAATGAGTATGGGTATAACCCCTACGTATACGAGCTTGCCAATAAAACGCTAAAGCAATTAAAGGGGATTCTTGGCCCATCACCAACACCTTATCAATTAATTAGGGCTAACGTGACGGGATTATTATTGAATAATTACGAGGAGATTATTCGGCAGGAGTACCCAGGGCTTTACTCAGTAAGTAATGTCACAGGTTATGTGTATCAAAAGCTAATGGAGGAGGGCGTTAACGAGACAACGCTTAAACTAGCTGCATTAATCGGGCCTAACGCAAACATTAACCTACTAAGGCTATTGATAACCCAGGAGTTCGTTAATGAAACACCAGTCCTGCTTAAACCATACATTTACCAACTCGCCTGTAATAATAACACCTCAGTGGTTATTTCAGTAATTGATGAAGTACGCAATGGCATCACCACAGTATTAATGCAGCAATACCCACCACCGAATATCCTCAACTTACCAGATAACCTAACCCAAAAATTCCTAAATGGAATCTACACCGTAGCCTTCATAACATTACCAAACAATTACGAGGATTACGTGTACAACCTATTGGTTAGGAAGGATTGGGTTTATCCAGTCAGTACTGGGGTTATTTTGTACGAGCTTGAGAAGATAGTTACAAGCGATGTAAACATTATTGATAAGACCACGGCAATACTCGTATTCGTGACTATGATATCCATGCTGGGGACGCTGATAGGACCCATAGTGTCATTGACAGCCCTTGGGCTGTCATACCTCGCATCACTTGGTTTGCTGTATGGTTGGGCCGTGAATTTCAGGCTTTACTACCTAACGGTTTACATGATCGCACCCATAATATTCGGGATAGGCGTTGACTACAGCATGTTGATCCTGAGCAGGTACCTTGAGGAGAGGATTAGGGGCTTTAGTAAGGATGAGGCCTTGAGGATAACGTTAAGTAGGGTGAGGCCCACGATATTAACCAGCGCCTCAGTGGTTGGTTTTGGACTTGGTAGCTTCGCAATATCTAGGTATGGGTATATCCAGGATATAGGTATAGGTTTCATAATAGCTGTCTCGCTCACGTTGATAGCCACAGCAATAGTACTGCCAGAGGCGATGAGACTACTTGGTGACTTGGTATTGTGGCCTATGGGTCTGAGGGCGAAGTCCGTGGAATTGAGGACTGCCTTCCTATCGAGGATGGCTAGGTTTGCTGTGAGGAGACCAAAGACGGTGTTGGTAGTATTTCTTGCAATAACCATTGTGGCACTTATATACCTGGTGACTACCATAAGTATAACCACGGACCCAGTGCAGGTCATGCCCAATACCCCAGCCAAGATCGGGCTCAGCATCTTGATTAATCATTTTAGGAATTACGACTACTCCACGGCATACCTGGTGGTTTATGGGAATGAAACCAGCGCATTGGCATTACTTAAGAGTGTTGAGGGACAGAACTATGTAATTAATGCGTTCATGTCGTACAACGGCACAAACCTTTACATAATAACGGTTACGGTTAATCAGCAATCCCTATCGGACAAGCTCATACCCATATACATAAGCCTCAGGGAGTTGGCAAACGAGATATCGAGAGAGTACGGTGTTAAGGTGCTGGTTGGCGGATCCCCATCGTATAAATATTACTTCGTACTTGGCTTTGAGCGTGAGTACTACGGGTTGATACTCTACGTGATGATAGCAATCAATGTGGTGATACTCACAATATACATGAAGTCGGTAATGATACCCCTCAGGCTGGTGTCCACGGTACTCATGAGCATAACCTGGTCCTTAGCACTCACGACAGCCGTGTTCCAAGGCCTCATGGGCGTGAAGACCTACTGGTTACTGCCGGTGACCCTAATCTCGCTGCTGCTTAGTGTTGGTACTGACTACGACCTCTTTATAATCAGTAGGTTCAGGGAGGAGATAATTAATGGCTATAGTGATGATGAGGCCATAGTCAGGGCTGTGGAATTCACGGGATCGGTGGTCACTGGGGCTGCATTGGTGTTGGCCATGGCCTTTGCATCCCTAGCCCTCTCGAGCATATACATCCTTAAGCAAGTCGCACTTGCGGTGGCGTCTTCGGTGATCATAGACTCCTTCCTTGTCAGGCCATTGCTAGTACCCGCAATAATAGTCCTACTTGGTAAATACAACTGGTGGCCATTTAACCAAAAGTAAATTAAGAGCCCTAGTTGCTGCTTTCAGTCATGGGTAGTAAGTACATTGCTTACCTACCTCGGTATGTTCGCCTTGAGGATGGTAGGAGATACGGTATACCGCTGAGCATGATAATGCGTGGGTTGAGGGAGAGCGTTTTTGTTGTGAGGATACCGAGTGATGAGGTTGATGATGCGGCAATTGGGCTCATTAGGCGGGGGTTTAAACAAACATCGCTCGCTCTTAATAAGGGTGAACTATACAGTCTCACGAAGAGGGTTTACGAGCCATGGGAGTTACACGTGAGGATATTCAATAATGGTTATGTGGAATCCGAGATTGAGGTGGATAGGGATTATCTACAGCACCTAACCGGTCCCAGATTCAACGTGATCTATGAAGCATATGAGGCGCTTAAGGGATTCACAAGTTACAGGAGGATATGTATTAAGCCGTTGGGTGAGTGTATTAACGATGTTATTGAGAATGTAGGTATAGAATTGAGGGCGCCAAGGGTGTTAATTCCATGGAAACCCCTTGTTGCGGCAGCGTCCTCCATGCTCTTAATACCCATATTAAGTAAAGTTCAGTTGCCCAATATACTGGGCAATGGGTTTGCTGGTCAATAATATTGTCTAAAGAGCTTTCTGCTTCCTATTTTTACCGCGCAATGTTTATATTATTCAATTCCAAATTAAAATTAATGACCATTCAGGATTCCAACACGATAGTTGGAATTGCAGGTAATGCAGACACTAAGGAGATCATCAAGTACATTGAGCACATAATCTTAACGGCACTCGATGCTAAACCCAGCGACTGTTTACTTAAGAATTACGGAACAATAACAATGAACGCCATAAACTCAATCATTAAGCTATTCCCTGAATTAAATAAGGAATTGAACGCATTAGCTAGTAAATTTACGGAAATACAGGAGGCAAGTAAGAAGTTGGTTGGTATTAAGGATGCCGGTGAGTATGCAGACAATGTATTAACAATATTTTCCGTATACAATGTGGATCCCGGGATATACGCGGTATTCGCCGCATTCCAAGCCATGGAGGTTGCCAAGACCTGTGGAGATTCTGATGCGAAGTTCTTCCTCGTTAGAACATTATTAGCAGGCTCTTTGCCATTTAATTTGTATAGGTTACTACTTGATTACTTGAGTATGGATCATAGATTCCCAATAAACTTACTTAAGGCACTGCTTGAAACAATACATTAGAACCGTAAGTTCAAAATACCTTGCTTACTCAATTCGTATTTTCATGCTAAATAAAAAATAATTAAGCTTACTATTTATCCTCTAATATTTAGAACGCTTTATTGCATGTCCTCTTTAATTCATAAAGAATAGAAAGGCATTTAAACAACCGATCACAATAGACATTGATGGAATCCAGTGTAGGTAAGGAAATCATAAACACACTTGAGGAGTTCATGGGTAGGGTTTACCCAGACGTGGTTGGTGCCCTGGTTGTCAGGCGTGATGGCTTACCTGTCGCATTTAAGGTTGGTGGTGAATTCAACGCCAAAATAGTCAGCGCCATGGTCGCCATAGCCAGAAGCACAATTGATAGGTTAGGTGCTGAACTCAATCTTGGCGAATCAGTAATAAACATAGCACAATACACGAGAAATACGCTCCTAATTACGCCATTAAGCAAGGAGTTAATATTAGCAGCAATAGCAAAACCTGACCCAAACCTGGGATTAATATTAATCGAAGTGGAGAAACTAAAAGATAAATTAACAAAAATACTCGTGGAGTAAAGAAAAATATGAATTTTTAAATAATTAAATAATTTACAGTAATTACATGAATCTAGATCATGTTGCAGACTTAGCCTATCTTGCGAATATGCCAACCCTGCCCTCAGTAACCATCTGTTCAATCTGCGATGGACTGGCCTCCTCCCTTTTTTGGGAGGTTTCCTCGCCGCCACCTTCATTTTGCATCTGGTGGTGGTTCATGGGTTTGGCCCGGGCCAGCATTGCGGGCCATTGTTCGCTGGCCGTGAAAGTCTTTAGCATTGCGTGCAGGTATTGTACGGTGGTGTATGGTATTATTGGGTTTG
>WYEB01000194.1_pt1 | contig 23377 bp, 29 predicted proteins | sample 6343061 | NCBI WGS metagenome assembly WYEB01 (sample SAMN13812332, study PRJNA600296) | hot springs metagenome | biome: ENVO:00000051; feature: ENVO:00002007; isolation source: sediment sample from Evening Primrose shelf | place: USA: Yellowstone National Park, Evening Primrose Hot Spring ... | reverse complement strand
GATTCAGACCAGTAGGACGCCAGCCTGTGCCTTATGAACTGGGTGTGGCAGGCCCTACTGCACTCCACCAGGAGCTGTGCCCCCATGAACTCGAAGACCGACCAGTGGCCCTGCCTGTAGAGCGCCGCGATGCGCCTCTCCGCCAGCTCAGCCGCCCCCTCCAGCGCCCGCTCCCACGGGACGCCCCTGTAGAGGACGTCCATAAGGGCCGCGACCGCCTCCTCCGACCCCCAGCCGTCCAGCAGGTAGGCGGACGGCCGGACTACCCTCAGTAGTTCCTCGCCAGCCATCTCACGATCCTGATTATCTTGTCCGTGATCAGCTTCTCGTCCTTCACGGGGCTGAACTTGACCTCGGCTATCTGCCCCTCCCTGTTCTTTATAAGCTCCACATCTATGTCCAGCTTCTCCGCCGCCGCCCACTTGTTCGCGACGTAGCCCGCCTTCCTGTCGTCGGCGATCGGCCTGTCGAACTTAGCGACGGCGGCCTCGCCGTCCCACTCGATCACCGCGATCCTCTGATTATTGCGCTCGATCGGATACCTCCTGACCTTCCTCTCCTCCTGGGCCGCCTTCCTCTCTTCTTGGGCCTCCCCTTCGGCCTTCTCCCCCCCGCCCTTCTTCCCCTCCTCCGCAGTCAGGAGCTCCAAGACCTTCCTCCAAACGGCGAGCTCGCTCTCCAGCGCCTTGACCCGCGCCTCGACCTGCTCGACGAGCTCCGACTTGTTTTTGTCTGACATGGAGAAAAGGAAACTACTACAATAAAAACATGTTGTTAGAGCCGGACTATGCGCCAGGCCGGCTCGACCCCGTAGAGCTTCAGCCTCTCCCTTAGGTGCATGCGGGAGAAGCCGCCGGGGTCCTCCAGCTCGTACGCCGCGGCCATCTTCTTGCCGGGCCAGGGCCTCACGAGCCTTCCTATCCTCTGGAGGGCGCGGGTTCTGCTCTTGCCGCCTACGGCTATGACGAGGCTCCTGAGGGGCGGGAGGTCCAGCCCCTCGTCGGCGAGGGTAGTGGCGGCTATGGCCTCTATCCTTCCGGCCCTCAGGGCGTCGTATATCTCCTTCCTCACCTCGCCCTTGACGGCGCCGGTCACGACCTCGGCCTTGAGGCCGAGCCCCCTCAGCATCTTCCCCAGGAGCTCGGCGTGCTTCACCCTGTTGGTGACGACCAGGACGGGCTTCTCCGCCTTGGCGGCGAGCTCCGCGACGAGCCTGTTCCGCGCCTCGCACTCCACCAAGGCCTTCAGCTCCTTCGCCCACCCCTCGGCCCCCTCGCCCCTCGGCGCGCCGCAGGGAGGCGCCTTGACGACCTTGATCTCGACCGGCACCGCGTAGTCCCGCTCGATGAGGAACGAGGACGTGATCCTCGGCTCGACCACAGCCCCGGCGTACGCGTAGATCTCCAGATCCCTGTTGTCGTTCCTCCACGGCGTCGCCGTCAGGCCTACCCTCAGGGCCCAGCCGCCCCCCGCCGCCCCCAGCACCTCCTTCACCGTCTCCGCGGGGACGTGGTGCGCCTCGTCCATGATGACGGCTACCTTCTTCTCGTTCTGGAACAGCGAAAACTCGTCCTCAGACATGTCGCTCTCGTCGGCGTAGGCTGAGGCGGCCTCCCTGTCCTCCTCGTCCTCGGCGGCCTCGGCCACGGAGCGCCCCGTAAGCCTCCTGTACAACGTCTGGACTGTGACGGCGTGCATCCTGTCCGCGGGGGCGCCCCACCTCTCGGCGAACTCCCTCAGCTGGTAGACCAGATCCAGTTGCATGGCGGTGAGGTAGACGTGGTACCCCCTCTCCGCCAGCAGTTTTGCTAAGTAGCCCGAGATATACGACTTGCCGCCGCCGGTCGCCATCTGGATCGTGGCGGCGCCCGCCGCCTCCAGCCTGCCCCAGGCGCTGTATATGACGTCGACCTGGTAGTCCCTCAGGTCCGGGTGCATCTCGGCGGAGCCCAGCTCGGCGAACTTCGGCATGGGGCGGCGGAACAGCGGCACGAGCCCCCTCGGCACCTGCCACGACCCGTCGTCCCGCCTCTTGGCGAGGCACACCTCCTGCCTGACCTTGACGGCCGTCCTCCAGCCCTCCCGCTCGCACCTCTCGGCGCAACGCTGTATCTGTGAGGGGCGTCCCGCGTGCCTGTCCTCGCAGTACTCCCAGCACGACGCCTTCCTCCACCTCTCCACTTGGAAGCACGCCTTCTCCTTGACCTCCGCCTCGCTGAGGCTCCACATGTAGGCGACCCCCCGCCACCACTTGCCCTGGGGGGCCTCCTTGTCGCAAGGCACGCTGAGGCGGTACATCGCGGCGAACCAGCACGGCACAGAGTCGGCGCTCCACGCCCTCCTCGCCGGGTCGTACCTCGCGAAGGCCTTCAGCGCCGCCAGGACGTCCGGGCCGTACGACAGGCGGAGCAGGCCCAGCGGAGTCTCAAGGAGGATCATGCCTCCCCCTCGGCCCCGCCGCCTTCCGGCCCCTCGCCGGAGAACAGGACGTCCTGGAGCAACGTCCGGTCGACTATGCAGGCGCCGTAGAGGCCGTTCTTGTGGCCCTTGGTATAGAGCTCGCCGCCGAGCTCCTCGCAGAGGCTCCTCACCGTCAGCTCGCCGTTCCGTAGCTCCAAGCTCTTCAGTATGGCCACACTCGTCCCGTCGCCGTACGGCTTGAGGAACGGAATCCTGTACTTGTCCAGCAGGATGTTGAAGGCCTCTATCGCCGAGATGTTCTTGGCGTCGTCCCTAACAGCCATCATCTGGGTCTTGACCTCCTGCCACACGATCTCCCTGAAGATGTCGACCGCCGTAACGGTGGCCGGAACCGCCGACAGCTCCGCGACCGGCACCAGCTCGATCGGGACGCCCAGCTCATCGGCGATAACCTTGGCGTACCTCTCCGCCGCCTCGACCTGGGTCGGCGCCAATATGACGTCCTTGACCGTCGCCCAGTTCCTCTCGGCGTAGTGGAGGTAATATCCTCCGAAGTCCCCCACTAGGTTGGACAGTTTAGTTACGGCGGCCGCGAACTCGGGGCGCTTCGACTGATCTATTGCGCCTGAGAATTGTATCTTATAGAGCTTGTCCGCCAGCTCGGGGTCGGTCACCATGAACTTGTTGGCGGTTATGACGAGGCCGGCGGCCGCCGGCCACTTCTCGCCCGACGCGATCTGCCACGCCACCATGTTGCTTATCATGGACTTCAGAACCTCCATTACTTCCATCCTCTGCAACACTCCTTTCTGCTCGTCGAGCACCACGACCCCCGGCACAATTTCGTTCTGCAACCTGCCGAGGCGGGCCGCAGACATCGTGCCCGACGCCGGGATGAACAGCTCGCCTGCCCTCAGCGGGAAGAGGGCGTAGAGCACCAGGAGCGCTATGGTGGACTTCCCGAGGCCCTTCGGCCCCTCGTACACGAGGAACGACGGCCTGACCTTCCAGACCTTCCTCGTGAGCACGAGAACCTGTGCGAGGCCGTGGGCCCACGCAGTGACTGCGGTTCTGTACCAGCTGTCGTCCGGCGCGAACTTCGCCAGCACGGACAGCGTCGTCTCCAAGGCGGCCCGGGCCGCGTTCTTGTCTGGGTCGCGTATGCCGGTGTGGAAGTAATCCCTCACCCCACACGTTAGCTTCCCCAGCTGGGGGTCGTCGGGGTTGGGACAGAAGAACCCCGATATGATCACGTCGTACACGTGCGGGTAGTAGTTGATCAGCGGCGGCCACTTGGGCGACGTGCGGATGAGCGCACGCTTCTCCACCTCGGCTACAAAGACGTCGCGCGGCTTCATCCGCCAGCTGGTCAGCTCCGCCTTGCCTATTAGTGCTTGGGCGTCCACGTACTCCCTGCCCGTCATCATGTCCGAGTAGACCGTAAGCGAAGATATCGATACGTCGACCAGCAGACTCTCATCAAATATCGTTTTCTCGAAACTGCTACCGCTCTCACCGTCGTTCTCTTCGCCGCCGTCCTCTCCTTTTCCGCCCTTCCTTTTTTTCGCCACGCGGTACCTCCTGATTATTATGCCCGCCTCCGTGTTGCAGAGCCACTCGGCGGCAATGGCGTTGCCGCGTCCGTCCGTGGCCCACCTCAGCGACACACAGAGCATGCCTTGCGTGACGTCCTCAGGCCGCCTCTCCTTGACGCCGAATGCCTTGAGGATCGTGCTGAAGACCTCCTCCACCTCCAGCTCCGTCGGCTTCCCGTTCTTCTCGGCCTTAAGCGCCTCCGCCAACACCTCCTTGACCTTGCGGCCGCCCCACCTCCTCCTGCTCGAATCGGCCGCGTAGACCCACTCGACCACGCCCCTGTGGTGGGCCACGTCGCGCTCGGTGTCCAGCCCCTGCTCCACAGCCCACTTGAACACCTCCTCGAAGACGTCCATAACCGCCTCCTTCTTCACGCCGTAGCGCCACGCAAGGCTCGCTACGCCGAAGGTCAGCGCGTCGTGGAAGTGGCCGCCGTCCTTCCCCGTCAGAGGCCACCACCGCTTCAACAAGGCGATGAGCATGTCGGGGCTTGTCACATCCCTGTCCCACGCCTTGGGCGGCTCATACGCCTTCTCCTCATCGCCCTCTCCCTTTTCCTCCTTGCCTTTGATCAAGCCGACGACCCTCCAAAACTCCTCACACGACAGCACTACGCCGGCGCCGGGCGCGTCGGTGGGCACCCACTTGCCGTCTTCCCACTTGACCGGCTGGTAGCAGACGCCGGACGGATGACGGCCGTATACTACTTGGTAATTATTGTAGATGACTTCGACCTCCGGCGACCTCACTGTGCCGAAGTCGCCCTTGATGCATTTGGCGGGGACGCGCACCACCACTGCGAGGCCCCTCTCCAGCTCCGACAGCTTGATGTGCCTGACGGCCTTCGTGTGCTCCTTATCCTCGAAGATTGCGCAGTCCTCCCCCTCGCACTCGACCAGGTGCTTGGGGCGGGGGCCCGTCAGGACGCAGAACGACCAGGGCTGGCCGCATAAGTTTTTCTGCCACTCGGGCCCGAAGGCCTCCTCCAGCACCTTGGTGTTCGGATCGTCGATGTCGAAGGCGGCGGCCTTGTACTGCTGGTCGGCGAAGAAGTTGCCGGTCACCGCCACGGCATGCCTGCACTTAGGCGGCCTGTCTCCGCGCTCGCTGGCCTGCCAGCTCCCTATCGGCTTCTTCTCGGCCGAGACGCATACCGTGTTGAAGCCCTGCCCGTACAGGTATTCCGTGAACCTCTCTATCTCCTCCGCCGACGGAGGACAGCGGCTCCCGTTCGCCTGGGCCTCGGAGGACATGGCCCTACCGGCGCCTCCTCTTATCGCCGTCCTCGGCCTCCAGTATGATCAAGCGCACCTTCTTCCCGGTCAGCCTCTCCACGACGTCCCTGAAGTCCCTGAGTATGTATATACGCGTCTCCGTGGCCGGATACTTCTTGCCGCCCCTCCCGGCGACTAGGTACCTGCTCGTCGTGACCACCCCCTCAGCGTATATTACCGGCGTAGCCGAAGCAAGCCGGATTGAGTTTTTCGATCTCGACATACTTAGCCGCAACACGGCGAATATTTATCCGCAACGGACAAGACCTCCAGCGCTTACGCCACACACGGCGGCTCAACTGTGGCATGCGCCTTTCTTGCGTTAACAGACGGCGCAGAAAATACCCAACCGTTAACAGCGTCGCCGAGAAAGCATGTGGGGGAAAAAAATGGGGGAAGAGGGTATGTAAATATGGAGGAAAATATGGGGGAGTTAATATGGTGGGGGTGGAAAAAATGAGGACCACATTTTTTGTTTTTGCTCCCCCTTACTATTCCCCCCTTACTATAAGCGCGCCGAGCGAATTAAAAGTGCCATTTTGTTTCCTTCCCCCATATTGTTTCCCCCATATTTTCCACCGCGGATTCCCACCATATTTTTTTTCGGCGTACGGCGCCTATTATTATTATTATTATTTTCTTTTCTAATATATAAGAAAAAGAAATATATATATATGTAACGGCGTCGGCGCGCCGAAAAAATATGATGGAAAGATATGGTGGATGCCTTTACATTTATCATGCTTTACAGATAGCCATATCTTCTGGCACAAATATCGAATATATATAGACTATTAATACTGCTCTCCCTTGTTAATCGGCGCTCCAAGTGGTCTGAAAGTATTCACGCCGTTGGGCTCAACAAAACTTTCAGTGATGTATAATTTTATCATTATTCGAGTACTCCCCTTTAAGTTGTCTGGATTTGATCTTGGACACGGCGGTATATACAATGAGGGTCGATCCCCTATCGTTGATGTAAAGAATTCGGATTTTTTCCCAAGGCCTTCTTTACCGTCTTTAGGGGTATTTGTAAAGTCTCGGCGGCCATACGGCGCGCCGAATTAAACATAGTCCAGAAAATATTCGAAATATTGTTAAGAAGAATGGCCGGTATTTATCGATCAGAGGAAAAATGCAGGGGCCTTCGGCTACGCCAGCAACTCTTCTGCGGATATGTCGGCGCACTTTACCGTGCGGTAGTGCACAGAGGCGGCGCCGCCGCATAGGGAGCTCCGAACCTGTGCGCCATATCCCTTCGACGTCCGCGTATCCAGCACGTAGACCGTCGCGCTGTCGTCCGGCCTGCGTATCGCGCGTCCTATTATCTGCCTAAGCGTATCTTCCGCGAGCTTGTAGCTCCATTTGATTATCTCGTTTCTGCACCCGCTGGACACTTCGCCCAAGTCCTTGGCCTTCTGCATCGCCTCGGCGCATCTGTCGCTTATATAGCCGAAGTACCTGCCCAGATCCACGTAGTAGTCGTTGAAGATGTTGGGGATCGGCAGACCCGCCACGACGATGGTCTTGAGGAATTGCCTGGTCGACGCGAACTCGACGCCCTCGGCGAAGCTTCCATGCGCCACGACGTGGAGGTTCACGGTATGTCCCTGTTCGAGCTCCTCGTCGACTTTTTTCTTGGACTTTTCGCCGGACTCCTCCCATATGTCTATCACGCCGCCGCTTGCATGGCGTCTGTAATGGCCCGCCACAGCGTTCATGACGCCGTAGCTCGGATACACCACGAGCCTGAGGGGGCCCTCCGCTCCGCGGAGGACGTGGGAAATCGCCGCGGCATACCTCTTAAACATCTCGTTATGCCTCCCGACGCCGAACTTGGTGGTGAGCAAGTTCTCGTCGCGGCTGGCCGCGAAATATATCGCCAGATGGCCGATTTTGACCGATGCGGAGTACCAATGGAACCTCTTCCGGTCGCTTATGAACAGCCTGCGCATGAGCTCTTCGTCCATTGTTCCGCTCAACAGTAGCCAGGGCCCGGGGAGATGCATGCGGGCCATGCCGACCATTCTGGCCAGATCGATAGGCAACAGCTCGAACGCCCTGCGCCTTCTGTCTACATATGAATATATGCCCCACCCGTCCCCTGATTCCAGAAACCTTTTCACCGTTTTCAGCAGTATGTATGCGCGCTTGATCTTGAGATCGACATCGTCCTTCAGCTCCTTGCTGTCGGGATCTATGTAGGGATTGCAAACGCCCTCCAACATGCCCGAAAGCTCGGCCAGCGCCCCCTTCAGCTCTTCACCGATCTTGCCGTCGACCTTCACCTCTATCTCTACGTAATCGCTCTTCCTCTTCGAATTGCGCTCTGCAAGCCAGCCGAGCCGGTCGGCCAGCGCCCCAAAGACGCCGCCTTTCTCTTTCAGATATTCGCATAAGGCCGCCTCCTTTCCGCTCTTGCACAGCTCGGCGAGATCTTTGGCGACTTTCCTGATCCTCTCGTCCGAAATCACATATTTGTTGTAGTCCCTGATGGCCCTCCACATATTGTGTGCTTCGTCCAGTATCACCCCGGCCGAGACGCAAGGTCTGTTCATGCTCCGTGCTTTCCCCTCTTCGATCTGCTCCTCATCTTCGATCTGCTCCTCCTTGCCGTCTTTGGGCTCCTTCATTGTGCATATCTCCAGCACCACGGAGCGCGCCCACGACAAGACGTGGGGATAAGTGCCGAGCACTAAGGTCGGTTCGCCGCTGGCCACCAGCCCCATCGCGGTGTTCTTGGCCGCGCTGTATGCGCAGACTGACTCGCGCTTGCCCAAACGCGGGCCCAGCTTTTCTCGCAGTTTTTCTCGCAGTTTCGTCTCAACGGCCGCCACGTACTGCTCATCGCTTCCGTTCCTCAAGGCCTCCGTCGCCTCTACGACTACCTGTTTTACGACGTTCAGGTCGATGCTGTGGATTACGTTCAGCGGACAGCTACTGCATCTGTACTTTTTGACCAACATGCCCATATATTCCCTTTTTTCCTCATCGCTCCACTCGCTCGGCGGCATGTCCATACGCAACATTATGCAGGCCGCCTCTCTGCTGGGCAACCTGACCGGGGTGAAGTCTATGCCGAACCGCTTGTTGTCGCGTATGAAGGCCTCGACTTGCGTCTTAGTCCTGGTCGCCACTACCCCCATAATCGCGGCCCTCCTCATCGCCTCCAGAGCCGCTTTGCTCTTTCCGGAACCTGTGGGAGCGCTGAGCGCGAAGACCGGCCCGGGAATGGGCCTTCCGAACGTGGCGGCGCCGAACTCAGCCAGGAACTCCCCTTGCCATGCGTACAGATCCGATCCCTCTGCCAGCACCCTCCCAACCTCCGCCAATGCCTTCTCAAAGCATTTGTCTATCCCCTTGAACGCCAAGTTCTCCTTCTCATCTACGTACTTCACCTCGGCGTCTACGCCTTCCGGCACCGCGAGCTCCCGTTTGAACAAGCCCTTAGCCAAGTGGCTGAAGTGCGTCCGTAGCTCTATCTTCCGACCGCCGTACTTCCACGCGGCCGTCTTCAGGAAGCTCGAAATGGCGGCGTACCAAGCCCTGCTTCCTTCACATGTCCGGCACGCTACGCCACAGCCCTCCTCCCTGAGCGGCGAGACCACGAGATATCTATATACATACATATGGCTGGAGGAGCCCCTGATGGCCAGGTAGGCCACTATCGGCCGAGAGGCATCTGGCGGCCCTCCGGGGGCCTCGTTCCGGACTGCGTCGCTCATTTCTCGCCGGCTTGCTCCTTCTTTCCGCAGAGCTCGGGCGGGATCTCGGGGGTTTCGCTTATGACGAGCGGCCTTTCGCTTATGATGTAGACCGGGCCGCGGGCCTCGACGCCGCTGGGCAACTGTATCATCCACCTGTATATCTGGCCCTTGACCCGCCTCCTGAATGGCTTGACCTCCCTCATATTCAGTTGATATCATCTGGATTTATAAGGCCCTCGCTTAGAACGTCGCCGTCCGCCGGCCGGCGCGGGAAGTAGTTAAGCTCGGGGTTGACGTGGATGCCGTGGGCCGTCACGCACCTCATCTTGGCGAGGAGGTAGCGGAAGTGGGCGTCCGCCGCCTCGTTGGCGATGTCGTGGGCGGCGGCGTTCAGCTCTATGGCCTTGGACACCGTGCGGCGGTCGGCATCGAAGTCGGCGCAGACGGCGTAGGCCCCGTACTGCCCGCACGTCCACCCCTCGGCGTTGCCGGGCACGTTGCCCGTCTTGATCAAGGCCATGTTCCTCCGGCAGGGGCGCGCCGGCAGTCCGTCCACCACGCACGTGTGCGGCGAGTAGGCCTCCAGCGCCGCCAGCTCGTAGTCCCTCGTCGCTATGTCGAGCGTAGTGAAGGGCCCCACCACGCTGACGCCGCCGTTGCTCTTCACCACCGCTATCGCCACCACGACGACCCTCTCCACCGACTTCGTCGAGAACGAGTAGCAGTTGGCGGCCCTCACCGACGCGTCGGCCGCGACGATCACGGCACCACCTTGAGCGGCACCACGTCCCTCCCGTCCATGTAGATGAACTCGCCGCGCCTCAGCTGTGGGAGGAGCCTCGCCAGCTCGCCCGGCATCTGCGGCGCCAGCTCCGCCAGCCTCCTCGCCCACGTGGAGTTGTTGACCCTTCCCACCACCAGCCTCGTGTTCTGGATCAGGTCGTGGGGGGTCTGCGACACCAGAACGACCGTTGCGCCGAACTTCCTCGCCTGCGCGAGGAACAGCTCCAAGTTCCTGCTGGCCACCTCGTCCGCCATGAGCTTCGGGGCCTCCTCGACGACGAGGAGCGTCCTCTCCCTCGCCTCCACCACCTTCCTCATTATGTGGGCGATCGCCGCAAGGGCGGCGTCGCTCATGGCGAAGAGCGACTTGAACTCCAGCATGTTGAAGGCGACGGCCTTGGGGAGGTCGAGCCTCTTGACGAGCCTGGCCGAGCTGGCGGCCCAGCTGAGGTACATGCTGGCCGCGCCGACCCTCTCCTCGTCCCCTCTCACCACGCTCCTTATGGTGTTGAACGCGACGGGCCCCACGGCGTCCCTCACGGCCTTGGCGCACGCCGCGAAGGGCGAATCGCCTTCCCCTCCGTCGAGCCTCTTCAGATCCACGTTTATCCTGTCCAGCATCGCCAGGGCCTCGGAGCATGCCTCAAGCGCCTTGGCCAAGTCGCCGTCCCCCTCCGCCAGCCTGCAAGCTCCGTCGACCATGAGCCTTATGTACTTCATCATGCGGATCGGCGATGTGCTGACCCTCGCCAGCCCCGTGGCGACCAGCAGTTCGTGATCGGACATGTCGCAGAGCGGCAGTACCGGCGGCATGCAGGCCCCGCCGATGGCCTCGACGGCACTGCAGTACTCGTCGTGCATGTCGAACACCACAACCCTGTAGCCCGCCGCGGCCGCCTGCCCCACCAGCATCTTCACCAGCGTGGTCTTCCCCATCCCCGTCGACGCTATGACGGAGACGTGCGGCACCTCAGCCGCGAGGAGGTTCGCCGGGCCGTCCGGCGCAAGTACGCCCCTGCCCTCCGGCCACGCCGCCTCCCTCACCCTCTCGCCCGGCTCGGGGACATCGTCGCTCACGACCAGCGCCTTCGCCGTGGCGATCGGGGCTATCGGCTCGATCGGCTCATCCACCGCCATCCTCAGCACGTTGACGTACGACTGCGGGAAGGCCTTCCTCCTGCTCACAACCAGCATCTTGGATCCGCCTTCCCCGATCAGCAGAGTCCCCGGCCTGAAAAAGCCCTCGATGTACGCCACCCTGTTCGATACGCCGACCACCAGCCCGTCCATGCCGAGGCGGACGGGCGGAAATATATCTCTATTGTTTTTCCTTCCTTCGGGAAAGGAACATTTATAAGCTAGTACTTTCATTGAACCCATGAACGCCCAAAACCCAAACACCCAAAACGTCCAAATTAAAATAAGGGGGGTTGAACTCCCCCCGAAGGCGGTGCTGTACGGCCCCAATGGGGCCGGGAAGAGTGCTGTGATTCGCGGCATACTTGCGCACATCGTCGGCTATGACGATGTGGCCAAGATGGCGGTAGACGTTGAGGGCTCTGCGGCTTCTGCAGTGAAGATCGATGAGGCTGGCGCCATTCAGCACGGCGTTAAGATATTCAACAGAGACACCGTGAGCTTCAGCGATTGGGGCGACGCCGCGATAGTTGATCCCGAGGTGGTGAACAAGCTGTTCATCGATGTGTATTATGACAAATTCTACAGCCTCGACAGGGGCTGGCAACCCCTGTCGAGGCTGTCGTACGGCGAGAGGAGGCGGCTTGCGATCGAGGCGGCGCTGGCGGCGGCCGACGTCGTGCTGATAGAAAACTTCGAGGCCGGCCTCCACGTCGACGCGGTAGTCGACCTCGTCAGGAATATAGCCGAACAACACGGCGGTGTGGTTGTACTGGAGACCCACAGCGGCCTCGTGCTGAAGGCGGCACAGCGTTACGGCATATCGTCATATTACGTCGAGCCGATCGCACGGTTGAAGCGCATAGAGAGGCTCGACGACAGCGAGCTGTTCGCAAGAGAGCTGTCGGCGTGGAACGCGATAGTGGTGCAATGAGCCATGAGCTTCAAGGTGAAGTTCCCCAAGAAAGACGTCGCGACCGTCGCGTTTGTACTGCATCCGCCGCCATCATCCTCGGCGGTGTGGTTCCTCAGGCGGCTGGGCTACTTCGATGCGCCGTGGTTCCGCATAGTCGACGAGGTGGATGTGGTGGGGCGCCGCCGCCAGATCTTCGTCTTCCCCCGGCGGCGCTGATCCTCTGCACCGAAAAAAAGGCCTGGTTTTTTCTTCAGAAGAAGGCCTCAAAGGGTCTTTACGGGCCTCCTGACGAATTCAGATATGTATATCACCATCTCGTCCTTCTGACCCTCGTTGATTACGACGTAATACGACCGCTTCCCTTTTACAAGCTCTATCGTCTTGACTGGTATTTCGTTCACCAGCACCGTCCTCCCTGCGGCGATCTGGCTCCTTATGTTCTCTATCTTCTTCTTGGCAAGTTCCTCGATCTTTCCATCCTTGGCGGGCGCAGATTCCCTGGCGGCTTCCTTTTCCACAATTTCGCCTGACATGGAAGGAAAGACGAAATGGGATATATAACGCTATCGATGCGGCCCCCGGCGGGCGAACGCTTAAATAGATATGCATGTTTTCTATACATGGAAAAACAAAACTCGACCCAAAACGGGGAGATAACGATCAAAACCAAGACGCTTGGGAACAATATAAGCGACAAAGGAAGGGTGAAGATAGAGGGCTTCTCGCTCGATGTGAATAGGATAAAGAGGATACTCTACCTGGACGGCTACTACTACATACGGTACAAGACAGACAACGCGGACTTCTACAAGCAGTACATGGCCGAGCCGCCTCCGCTGGCGGTGGAGCTGAGCCACCAGGTGAAGGAGGAGAAGGTGTACGTCTGCTCCAAATGCGGTGCCGAAATCGAATGGGACGGCGACGAGCCCTTCTGCCCCCGCGGTTGCGATGAGGAATATGACGATTGGTCTTACGACGAGAAGGTCAAGAGGACGCTGGTGATAGAGGCTGAGGACGAGGTGAAGCAGTTCGTGGAGAAGCTGTTCGGCGTTAGGGCTGAGCAGGTGGATCGTCTGTGGAGGAACATCGCCGGGGGCTTCCTCCCCCAGTTCGACTTCGTCGAGGTCGACGTCCAGCTGTACAAGGCGCATGTGGTCGGCGTCGCCGTGGTGGAGAACCCGACGTTCCAGTACAGCGACTACGACAGCGTCGAGGTCACGGAGAGGAAGTTCGAGGGGAGGCACATCGTCGTGGAGCAGTACAGCGGCGGCGGGCGCGAGTTCCTGGTGTTCCGCTTCGAGGGCGAGCCGGACACATCCGCGCTCCAGAGGCTCCATGAGGAGTATAGGAGAGCAGAGGAGGAGCAGAAGGCGAGGCAGAAGAGGCTTGAGGAAGAGGAGGAGAGGAGGCGCAGGGAGGAAGAGCAGAGGTGGGGCGACCCCGCCAAAGTCGCCGAGGCGATCAGAGCCGCTCTGCCAGAGTGGGCGGACGGCGCCGTTGTCGTAGCCAGGAGCGTCTGCGACGAGGACTGCGATGTGTACTACTACGTGTATCCCGTGAAGCGGAGCTCGAAGCGCGCCGGCGAGTACTACACGTCGCGCGAGTGGAGGCAACTGAAGCTGGAGGTGCCGGATCGGTTCCTGGAGAAGCTCGCCTCGCACATAATAACGAGTGACGGCTCCGTGGTCGAGGTCAAGGAGGAGAAGGAGGCAGGCAGATACCTCAACTTGAGGGTCTAGCCAAGCCCAAATTCCTATATTTTTTTTCTTTTTCCTTCGGTGGAGGAAAATTTATAAACAAGTACTTTCATTATACCCATGAACGCAAAAAGCGGGGAGGCCGCGCAAGCGGCCGGGGCCTCGGCGGGGGCCCGGCAACGGAACCCCGCCGTCAGCAAGATAGTTGAGAAGGCTCTGGCTGAGCTGGCAGGGTGGGAGGAGGAAAAGCCGCGCAAAGAAAGAGACGAGAAGCTGTTCTACTGTCCTATGTGTTCTTACACGCTCGCAATGACGTACTACAGGCTGAAGAAGTACGGAAAGCCGAAGTGCCCTACATGCGGCGTGGAGATGATAGACTTCGACGAGTCCAAGTTCAGAGAGCTGAGGAGGAGGCTGGCCGAGGAGGCAAGGAAGATCCTCCCCGATGCTACCAAAGCCCTTCTCGACGTGGCGGCGATACACGGTAGTATACGCGGCTCTGGCGGCGAGCCGGAGGTCGTAGTCGAGGGGGCGATGGTGATTGTTCGCCCGGATCACACGCCTAATGAGTTCCGCTACAACGCCTCAAAGAGGCGGCTGGAGGCGTTCTATTATTATTACGATACGGAGAGACACGAGAAGTCGCTCAAGGAGCTGGCCACTGCGGCGTGGAGGCTGGGTTTAGGCATACATGTGACGATATGTCCAGACCACGCTAAGATGCCCATACCGTTCCCGCACCATCGCGATGCGATCAGCGGCATCACCATAGATCTGAACAGAGATGAGCTGTGGGGCTACATGACGGCTATGTCGCGGCTATGAGCGAGGCTGGTGGGAAGAAGCAAGAAGAAGACAAGCGCAAGAAGAAGGTAACCGTGCTGAGGTTCTACGAAGGCGGGGTGCTATGAAGCGGCACATTATGAAGGCCCGCTTCGCGATGCAGCTTGAAAAGGACGACAAGGCGGGGTACGTCAGCTACGAAGTAAGGGGCAAGGAACTGCCGTCTCCCATCATGAGCTTCTCGCTTGAGGGCTATTCGCCGTGCGAGAAGGAGGACTGTGTGAAGAAGCACATCAGAACGATCATCTCGGCCCCGGCGAGGTTGCCCGAGTATGTCCGCGCCGTTATCGAGTCGCTGTATGGCCATCTAATGGCGCTGTACAAGGAGTTCAGGCTGGACTCGTATTCCATCGGCGGAGTCATCGCGCTTGAGGATCTGGAGGAGGAGCCGGTTCTGGCGCTCCGCATCGCGCTGACGCACTATGAGGACAGTTGCTACGAGGACGAGGAGTGCAAGCCGCCGAGGTGGGAGGCGGAGATATCGGGCATGTACGAGGGCTTCGAGGAAATCCACAAGCTGAAGGAGGAGGTCGTGGTGGGGAGAGGCGAGTTCGCCAAGGTCGACGCCGATCTGCTGAGGCGCGCGGTGATGTCGGCCGCGCGGCGGATATACAACGCATATGCATACGCCGTAAACAAGATATGAAGGCGCCCTTCAGGGTCAAGGTCAGGAGGAACGAATACGAAACCAAGTACGAGGTCGCCGGCGAGCCGCCGCACGGCTTCTCCGCCAGCGGCTTCATATTCGAGGCGCTGGACGACGCTCAGATCAAGAAGCTCATCCGCGCCATAATAACGGCCCCCCTCAAGCCGCCTAGGTATTTGGTCGAGATGGCCGAGACAGCCGCCGCCCACCTCGTGGACATGTATGAAAAGTTCGACCTTGAGTCGTTCTCGATCAGCGCCGAGCTGGGCGACGGGAACGGGTATTTGTCGCTGAACGTGTCGCTGTACGTCGACGTTGACGAGGTCTGCGGAGGCGGCGACGACGACGGCGCCCCGCCGTGCAGGCTCGTCGCGGCGGCCGAGGCGGCGTGCGGCGACGCCGACGAGCACCATGAGGTGGAAAGGCGCATCGACGTGGGGGACGCCGAGCGGGGGATCGCCGACAAGGCGGCGGTGAGGCGCGTGGCTCTCGCGGCCCTTAGGCACGCGTACAACGCCTACCCCGACGCGCTACATGTAGCCGCTTACCTGTAGCCGCTCACCAGACCTTGAGGGCCGCCTTCAGCTGTGCGGCTTTCCTCTTCATCAGCCACGGCAGTAGGCCCCTCATCAAGCCCCTCCTCGCCGCCACTATTATATAGTCGAGGTCCCAGGGCCTGCTGAACGTCGCGGTGTCCACGAACAGCTTGGTCCTGTATCCCGCGTCCTCCAGGGCCCTCCTCAAGGCCGATATGCTACATATCTTCACTGCGCCGAACTTCCCGGCGTACATCTTGCCCCGCGGCGCGAAGTGGTTGCAGAGGTGGGTCGGGTCGTCCGTTATGTGGCCCGGCACCACAGCCACCGCCAGCCCGACGCCGGCGTCGGCCGCCCTGGCGAAGAGGGGCCTCCACGCCCCCTCCGGCACGTGCTCAAGGACGTGCTGGAGGATCCAGGCCCTCCCCGCCGGAACCGTCTCCGGCTTCGCGGCGTCGCACGGCCCCGCCCCGCCGCACCCCCAGCCGACGTCGCAACCGACGGCCTCGATCCCCTCTCCCTCAGGTACCTCACCAGCTGGCCCTCGCCGCATCCGACGTCGACGACGCCCCTCCTCACGCCGAAGCCCCTGAGGATCGCGTAGATGTCCGCCGCCTCGCTCCAGTCGAAGTTCCTCCTCATCATCTCCCCACCGCCTCGCAGGGGTCGGGGAGCCGCCTGCCCCTCGCCAGCCTCAGCGCCTGCCACCTGAACCACAGCTTCAGGTACTGCCTCTTGGCGGCCTCTACGGCGCCCCTCCTCAGGCCGTACGCCCTCACCGCCGTGAACAGCATCGGGACGAAGCCCGCGACGGGCTTGAGGAGGCCGGGGACGCCCCCGGCCGCCGCCCTCAGCATGTCGTCCCTGTACTCCGAGATGCCGTACTTGAGCGCCGACTCTATGGCCATCCTCAGCTTCTCCTTCTCGGCCTTGAGGTCCACGTTGGCGACGTGGAAGTGCGTCACGCCGACCGGGTTCACCGCATGCCTCCACCCTCTGCACCTGACGTGGAAGTGGAGCCACGCGTCCTCGTAGACGTGGAGCTCCGGCGGGATCTTGACCCCCTCCAGCGCGGCCCTCCTGTACAAGGTGTCGTGCGTCCCGCCCCTCTCCTCGAATTTTCTGATCAGATAGGACCCGAGGTCGACCCCCAGCGATCTGAGGAACCGCTCCCTCATGGGGGACGCGTCCCAGTTGATGCCCCAGACCTCGCCGACCTCCGGGTCGTCCAGCACGCCGTGGAGGAAGGCCCACCGCCACCAGCCGTCGTTGAGGACGCAGTCGTCGTCCAAGAAGAACAGCCACTCGTCGGACGTGCTCTGGAGGAAGACGTCTACGGCGGTCTGCCTCGCCGTGGCGCGGGTCGGCCTGCCCCACCCCGGCGGGAGCCTGCTCCTCTCAGCGATCAGCTCCTTCCCGTAGGCGTCGGCGAACCTCCTCACGACGTCCTTGGTCGAGTCGCCCCCGTCGTCCACCAAGATGATGACGTCGTACGGCACTTGGAGCGACGACCTCAGTGTCCGTATGAACAGCCCCTCGCCGAGCCTCCTGACGGAGTCCTTCGCGATCATCGAAAGGACGGCCCTCACGCCCGGGGCCGTGCCGGCGGATATATCCCTATTGTTCACAGCAACCACGTCAGGCCGTTGTAGGCGTTGCTGGCCAAGTATCTGATAAGATACCTGTACAGGCACATCCCCTCCCTGCAGAGCGCCCTGGCGAACTCGTAGTGGGCCCTCGCTATGAGCCTCCTGTACGATGGGTATGGGGTTCTGCCGCCCCGGACGTGGTGGTGCGTCCCGCCGACGAGGTACGGCGCGAGTTCCTGGCCCCCTGCCCGCGCCACGGCCGCGATGACCGTCTCGTCGCTGATGTACTGCCTGAGGCCCGGGTTCACCGAGAAGAAGGCCCTCCTGACCCTCTCGATTATGCCTTCCCAAGACGGCGGGATGTTCAAGACGACGGCCTGCTTCGGCCCGATGAAGAGGGGGTTCCCGCGGAGGAGGGGCCTGACTATTCTGTACAGCCCCACCTCAAGCCCGCCTATCCTCACGAAGCGGGCCGTCCCCCTCCTTATATATTCAGGCACCTCGTCTCCCGCAAGCGCCGTGGAGTCGAGGACGCCGCAGATCGGGTACCCGGCCCCGCCGCACCACCTCACGAACTCAAGAAGGCCGTAGGCGTCCACCACCTCGTTGTCGCTGTCCACCACGACGTACGCCGTCTCGGACGCGATCTGGTGCGACATGATGGAGAACCACGTCCCTCCCCTGCTCCGCCACAGGCCGTGCCTTATTTCGACGGGCGCGCCCCCGACGGCCTTCCTCAGCACCTCCAGCTGTCCTTCGTCGAAGACGCCGTCGACGTAGGCGACGACGCTGTCGGCTCCCAGCTTCTCGGCGTTCTTGAGTTGCCACCGGAGGATCTCGTGGAAGCGGTCGAAGGGCACGTATGTAACCAAGACGAAGTCCGGCACGGATCCCAGACGCGGCAGGGAGTTAAACATATCAGCTAAATAGCCCCACGAAACCATGCACATGGACATGCTGAAAAGTAGGTTGAGGGACGCGGCCGAGCTGGCCGAGTTCGGCGTGCTCATGGCGCTGTTCTCGGCGATCCTCCTCATAATGCTTGTCCCGCTGACGGCGTACTGCCTCGTCAAGGCGGGCAGGAACTTCCGGAGTTGCCTCTCCGACATTTTGGCGAGGGACTGCGCCGAGGAGGCCTACGGCGAGGGCTGACGGGGCAAACTGCGCGAGCCCTATTTATTTTCCTTTTTTCTATGTGTACATGACGGAGGCCACGGTGAGGTATAAGGGCCTGCCGGCCGACAGAGTGATAGAGCTCAAAGGCGGAATGCTGTCCCTCTACAAGGAGTACCCCAGCGGAAAGGTCGAGGCCGTGGCCATGGCGCCCGTGTGCCCCGACGCAGAAGACGACTTGGTGGAGGAGCTGGTGCGGGCGCACAAGCACTTCGACGAGGTGTGGGAGAAGTTGCGGAAGAAGGTTTCCGACGCCAAGGAAAAAGGGTGCGTATCCTAGGCGCGCGTTCCCGGCCTACGCCGCAACCGCCCTCTTTTTCCTCTTCCTGACCTCTTCGCCGGCGGCCTCCTCGGCCTCGGCGGAGGCCGCGAGGGGCGCCTCCACCGATATGGGAGCGCCCAGCCTCACCGTCACGCGCTTCGCGGCGGACTGCCTCTGGGGGCTGTGGGGCGCGATTATGCACCTCTTGCAGAGGGTGCAGGCCTTCTCTCCGCCCGGCTCTATGAACACCTCGACGGGCTCCCCCGCCCCAGGCACCTCGAACACCTCGACGTCCCTCGACATCTCGACCGCCTTGCCCCTGACCGTCTTCGTCCACCTTCCTTCGCTGGTCGTGCTGTGGGGGTACTTCTCGGCGAGCTCCTCGGCTATCTCCCGCAGGGACTTGGTCTTCTCCTCGTCCACGGCCCCGTCTTCTCTGTACGCCGTGGTCGGCACCACGACCTTGAGGGGCACGCCGGCCCTCTCGGCGTAGTTCACCACCTCCTCAACGACCGTCTGGAGGTTCGAGGCGGACTTCGCGCCCCTCCTGGCGCCGAGGCCGTGCTCTATCTCCAGGATCAGCTTCCTCCCGGTTGTCCTCGCCGCCGCCTCCACGAGGGCCTCGGCGAGCCCCCGCCACTTCTCCTCGTCGTAGTACTCCGCCATGTTGCCCGGCGCGTAGAAGAAGACGCCCGGCGTCTGTATCCCGAGCTCCGCGAACCCCTCGGCCGCCTTCGGCAAGACGTGGAAGTTGGTCGAGGTTGCCGACAGGTTCACGGCGAAGTTCTTCGGCGGCGGCTCGCCGCCGAACAGCTTCGAGTAGTAGGCCACCGCCCCTCCCCATACCTTCCTCCCGCTGTCGTCGATCGGGAAGGTCTTGGTGTAGGTGTAGAAGCGGCGCCTGGGCAGGAGCCTGGCCGCGGCCATCCACGCCGCGGCGTAGACCGGATCGTTGAAGTCCCCCGAGTCGTGCAGGCGGACGATCTCGGCGCCGCCAGCCGCCTCGACCGCCCCCCGCCAGAGCCGCCCCCACGAGCCCCGCCGCGAGGGCGAGCGACCCGATGACCCCGCCCTTACGGAGGAGCTCGGGCTCCCTCCCGACCCGCTCGATCACCTTCCTCTCCAGGAGCTGGACGAAGGCGTCCTGCCTCAGTATGGCGTCCTTGACGGGCTCCCTTCCGTAGTGCCCATGGAGGGCGTAGCAGTGCGCCCCGCACACGTCTGCGCCGGGGCACGTGTAGAGCGGCAAGCGGGAGAACTTCAGCATGGCGCCGCTCTCGTGCTGGAGGGCCTCGGACGCGTCCGGCAACAGCCTGTCCGCCAGCTTCCTCCCCCGTACTTTTCACGGCTGAAGAACTCGTATGCGGCCCTCTTCGCCGCCGCGAAGCCGCCCGACTTATAGGCGCTCAACAGCGCGTCGGCCAGCCTCTCGGCGTACGGCGCCAGCTCGGCCTCCACGCCCTCGTGCTTCTTGCGCCAGAACTCCATGACCTTCTCCCTGTTCTGCGCGGCCTTCCGCAGATCCTCGGCGACGACGGGGTTGCCGCCCCACCGCTCGTAGACGCTCCTCATCATCGGCGTAGCCTTGGAGAGGAACTCCTCCTCATTGAAGGAGGCCGTTTGAGACATGGAGGCGCGCAGGCTCTGACATATATACCTTCGCCCGTCGGCGCAACCTTTATAAGTATATGTGCTTTATTTATACATGAAAAACAAAAAATCCGATAACGCCGTCAAGAAGAGGATGTACGTCTGCGGCGAGTGTGGGGCTGAGTTCGCCAGCAGAAGCGACCTTCGGCGCCACGTGTTTACGGCGCATCCCGACAAGGCGCTTGAGGAGGAGGTCGCCAAGGACGAGTTCCTGAGCAGGCTTCACAGATTCGTCAAGTGGAACCTAGATCGAGGCGTGATCATAGCGAGGTATCTTACAGAGCGCGACGACCTTCAAGTTGACTGGAGAGAAGCCTTCGGCGACTGCGAAGATGTGGACATAAAGAAATTCATCGACGGGCTGGAGAGGCTCAAGAAGCTGTATAAGCGGTTCGGCCGTCACCTAGATTATCTGGCGTGGGCCGACGACGAGGCTGTGGACGAGGTGGCGGTGGAGTTCGACGACCCCGATAACTACATCAGGCTGGTGAGCGACGACGAATGCGTGGAGGCGTTGCACTGGTGCGGCCGGACTGGATGGCTGGTGATCGACTACTGCGACCGCCACGCGGAGCATGTGGGGCGGCTCCTCCATGACTACAGCGGAGCGTCGAAGCTCTTGGCCGAGGAGTAGCCCCCAAAAATCTCGGCTTTTTCAGCGGGCCAGGGCGGCGGCCCTCCTTCTCCTCCTCCCGCTTAACGGCGCCGGCTCGACCTTCTCCAACCACCGATCCACGAGGAGCCTGACCTCCCTGTCGGGCATCCAGCCGTTGACCTTGTTGAGGGCTATGAGGTACCTCAGCCTCCTCTTGGCGGTCTCCCTGTCTATGGCGCCTTCGTTGAGGTCCCTCATTATTCCCAAGATGAGGCAGTACACCTTCTCCCGCCCCCCGTACCGCCGGCATTCGGGGTACTTCAGGCTGGCCATGGAGGCCCCTCCGGGCTTGAATATATACCTTCCTCCAGCCGCAAGGGATATATCCCTCCTCCGCCCAGCCTCCATGGAGGCGCGGAGGAGTACAAGGGGGCGCAAGGCCGAGCCGATGTGCATAGAGAGGAATCTGTCCCTCGACAGGTACGAGGTCTACCTGGCCGAGTGGGCGCACGGCGACTACTACAAGCGCCAGTACCTCGGCTCCTTCGACACGAGGCAGGAGGCCGAGGAGTACGTGCGGAGGGAGGGAGGCCTTGAGGTAATCTGCGTGGACTGATAGGCATATATCCCTCCCACCTTTTCCCCCTATGGACTGGGCGCTGATCTCCTGGCTCGCCGCGGCCGGCGCCGGCGTTGCGGCGCTCGCCGACCGCCTCCACACGCCGAGGCGCCCCGACGACGCGAGGGAGAGGGCGGCGGTTCTCCTCATGGCCGTGGGGGACCTGGCCCTCCTCGCCATCGCCGCGTTCCTCTTCCCGTTCATCGCATCCATTAGAGCCGGCTTAACGCCTCCGTTCGGCGGCCTCGCGCCGTCTGTGATAGCCCTCGCGTTCCTCCTATACGCCTTCGCCAAGTACCGCGGCGCAGAGCGGGAGGAAAAAAAAAACGCTATTCGATGATTATCTTGGGGGCCTCCCTCCTTTCCTTCTTTTCCACAGGCTCCTCGACAGCCGCGGGCTCGACGGCCGCAGGCTTGGCGACCTCCCCAGCAGGCTCTTCGACGGCCGGCAGTTCGGCCCTGAAGGCGCGGCCGGCCACCCCCGTCGGCGTGACCACCACCTCCTGCCTGTAGTAGACGACCCCCTCGGGCGGTGCCTCCACGGCCCTCTTGGAGAATATGGCCTGGAGCATCAGGGTGCCGCCGAAGAAGGCCAGGGTGAGGAAGCCGGTGGCGGTGACCCCCCACAGCGTCGAGTTCTCGATGAAGCCCTCCAGAGGCCACACAGCCGCTACGTAGCTCTGCGCCAGGATCTCGCGGAAGGCCCAGAAGGCGAAGAGGACGAACCAGAGGAACAGCCCCGACATGCCCCACCTGACGAAGTATTCGCCCAGCCACCCCCAGAGCCTCCTCCTGTCCGGCAGGCCTGTCGCCGCCAGCGCTATGAGCGAGGCCACCGCGAGGAGGGCGAGCCACGCAGAAGCCACCCCCTGCCCGGCGAAGTTCTCCCCGAACATATGGCCTGGGCGGCTGTGGGATATATGCTTTTCGCCGCTATGTATTTTTACATATTGACCAGCCCCGCGATGATCCGGACGATCAGAACCGCCGCCGCCACGGCCACAGCGGCAACCGCGGCGTATATGGCCCACCTCACATCGACCTTCGGCCACGCCACCGGGAGCCCCGTCGAGTTGCCCCAAGAGGCGTAGTAGTACGAAGACGTCTGCAGGAACGCCGCCAGTCCGGCGGCCGCGAGGAGCGCCACCGCGTAGAGCGCCGCGCGCGCGCTCATGGTTTCTCCTCGGCTTCCAGTTCGGTCTCCGTATCTAAGTCGGCAAGCTTCTCCTCGGGCGGCATGTAGATGAGCGCGATCCGGATTATAAGCCCTTCCCAGCACATGAGCTCGGCGAACTCCTCCGCCATGGTGGGGCTCTCCCTGAGCTTATCTGCCTTGCACGACGGCACGAAGCCGTCGATGTCCCTGCCGTAGGCCGCCTTGAAGAGCTCGGCCAGGTAGCCCGTCGTCCTCGCGTTGTCCACTATGGCCTCACCCACGTTCCTCGCCGTCATGAGCATCATCTCTATGTCCATCACGCTGTTGACCTGCCTCGTCGTGAGCATCGACAGGACCCTCCACAGGGCCGACGCCTGCGGAGGGGCGATCACTGCGTTCTTCTTCACGTCGCGGCCGGCGCATAGGTATTAATGCTGAACGGACAAGAAGCTTTATTATACCTATATTTAGATATGCTGAATGCGGCTGTAGCAAAGGCGGCTGTAGCAATAAGCTAATATATATGCATCTACCCCCAGCCATGGACGAGGCCTCCAGGGAGGTCCTGCTGACCTACGCAAAGCTCAACTTGCCCCACATGGTCTGGCGAACGCTCTTGGGGTCGAGGCCGTTCCTCGCCGTGACCATAGTCGGCCAGATGGGCGTGGGCAAGTCGTCATACGCCTACTATTCGCTCAAGACCGGCATAATGGCGTACCTCTGCCACCCCTACGGCATCAACCTGTTCAAGGAAGCTGACCGTTGCGTCGCGCATCT
>WYEB01000192.1_pt1 | contig 23406 bp, 22 predicted proteins | sample 6343061 | NCBI WGS metagenome assembly WYEB01 (sample SAMN13812332, study PRJNA600296) | hot springs metagenome | biome: ENVO:00000051; feature: ENVO:00002007; isolation source: sediment sample from Evening Primrose shelf | place: USA: Yellowstone National Park, Evening Primrose Hot Spring ... | reverse complement strand
CCATGCTCACACTCCTAGCCCCCCTCCTCAAAGGCATACCAGCCACAGCCCTCGGAATCGGCAAACAAGAAGACACAGGCTACGCACAGTGCCCAGACCCAGGAAAACCCTACACCTGCGGAGGAACCGTAATATTCGAATTGAAACGTGAGAAAATAGAAGAAAAATAAAGAACTAAATCTGCTAGGTTCCGAGCCGAGACAAAACAGAGTCAACTATCCTTACAGCTGCCCTCCCGTCACCAAAAGAAGAAACTCCAGGCAACTTCAAGCCACCATCCTGAGTCTCCTTGAGCCCAGCGCAAACTCTTTAGAGCCTCATGAATTGTGAGAGAGCTTAATTATTCAAGACCAAGTGCCAGCGCTTAGCGCGCGCTATTAGAGGAATTACTGCACTTAAAGAACATGTTCTAGTGGGAATATTGAAAGCGCAGTTTTCCACACTCTATCGCTCCTATCCATAGCAGCGTAATAAAGCCAAAGTTCCCCATTCCTTATTATTGGAGATGGAGTATCTAATGCAATTTCGCTCTTTATGCCTGGAATTATCTTCTCCTTTTCTCTGGGGCCATCTATTAAAATTCTGGTTTTAGTTGGATTCAGAAAATATGGCGACGAATCCTTAACCAATCCAATATACTGCCTGTATGGAAATCCTACCGAATATGTAGAGGCAGCGGGCAATAAGTAATGAGAAGATTCCACATTAAAGTATCCAGGACAGAACAAGGATTCATTCCAACTGCCTCTAGAACCATTAAGATGCTTGAGAGGATTCCCCTCAAATCGATATGCTTCAATATCAGTTGGTGAATTGATCTTTAACTTTAATATTCCTATTGTTCTAAACCAGTATCGAGGACCAAAAAGTAAACTCCGAAACAATTTATTAGAAACATTGCTGTAGTAGATTAGCACCTCGTTTTCACTAAGCATAACTGCCGAGGGCCCTAAATCTATGTCATTCCCTTCCCAATAATACTGAGGTTTAATAAGTTGCCTGATAAAACGCCAAGGTCCAACCAGATCATCAGAATAAGCAATATAAATTCTCCTACCAGCCCTTGCTTCCTTTCCAGCAAAAACCATGAAATAGTTGCTTTTAGTTCTAAATACAACCGGTGTTAAAGCTACCTTAAGACCAAAATCCCTTGAGTCAATGATGGGATTTAGATCACTCTTCCTAAAATTCAATCCATCATGCGACACAGCTAGCCCTATACTGGCCTCTGTCCATCTAACATCAGAAGACCCTGTATAAAACAAATAGTACTTACGATCCTCCTCACTATAAATTACAGTTCCAAAAGTAGCAGCTCCGGAATCCCATCCTTCTTTTGATACCTCTAGAACAATGCCCTTATGAATGCTAGATTTCATCGCAACTCACCCAAAGCATCCGCAATCAATTTTAAAACTTTCGTCATGTTATCGGTATAACTTACATCTAAATCCTTAGCTTGAAGCCTTTCTACATAGCTTGTCGTGATTCTACATGGAACTAAGCCAGCTTTGAGGGCCGACTTTATATCTATCAAGGTATCACCAAACATAACTCCCCGATATGGCTCATTTATCTTCATTTTTTCGATGGCATAGGTAAGTTGGTTAAATCGTAGCGGAGTAATATCTCTCCCAACAATTATATCAACATAATCAAGGATGCCTATTTTGCTGAGAGATTTAATTATAGCTTCCTCACTTTGCATCGACACAACTGCAAAACGAACAGATTTCTGTTTAAGAGTTTCAAAAAGGCTAGAGAGAAACTCATCCCTACGAAGATTATTTGTAGCATTAATCTCGTAATCTTTAATAAACTCATGAAGTTTTGCAAATGAATCTTCATCATCCCTAAGCCAGTATTGAACGAAACTCTCATTAATACCTTTGTGAGGCTTAAGCAGACCTCTTCTTAATGCTTCGCTCCTTACATTTTTCCACTTTATAGGTAGTTTAACAAGAGTACCATCTAGGTCTGAAATTATTAGATCCAATTTACGCTTATGTAGCAAATCCTTTAAGCGCCTTGTTAAGTAAGTAGATTCTATGGTCGCTCTATTCGAAGCCTTAATAAGAGAAAAAGTTGCGAAAAGGGATTTTGCCATGAAGTTTGGAGGATCGTAAGGATGAAACTCAGAGAATAAAGGAGAATTTGGTAAAGCTCTTTGAATAATTTCAATTAGAACATTGAAACCATACTTAGAATAGGAAGATATGGCCTCAGTAATCCATGAGAAGCTAACATTCTTTACTGGAATCTGCTTCGGCTTTTCTCCCTTCAAATAAAAGTCAACTAAATATCTTGGAAAATCTACACCCGCTTTATAGGCAAGTTCAAGACTCCCCCAAAATTTTGGATTTAACTCAACTAGGTAATAGTTGCCTGTTTCAGCCTCTTTCTTAAATTCAATCATCATGACCCCAGTGAAAGCTGTCTTCGCCACTATCTTTCTGCCTAGCGCGAGAAGTTCAGGGTCGAAGTTAGAGATTGCTTTGAGGCTGGCACCTCCTAGAGGATTTACCTCTATGATCCTCCTGTGCATAAACTCTGCAATAGGTCTGCCATTATTGCTTAAAACAAAGTATCCAGCACCAACACCAACAATGAATTCTTGTAACAGGACACCGTCCTTAGCCCTTAAATTTATCTCCCTAGATAGATCCTCAAAGCTACTCACAAACCTTGGTCTAGAATCATCCCCCAGTCCCTTTATGACAAGGGGGAAACCAACCTCATTCACAAAGGCTTTAACAGATGTAAGATCTACACTTTCTTTCAAGAATAATGTCCTTGGATAGTTGACTCCTATGCTTTCTGCTAATCTGCCAGCATACCATTTGTTTGATAGGCTAACAATTTTTTCGAAAGAATCAACGGGAATTACAGCATACCTCTCTAAGATGTCCTTGTATTTTGAGAGCAACAGGAAATCAATAAAGCCCACTGGAACGACTATATCTACATGATTCTCCTTTATTGCACTAATAACAGAGGCAATATATAATTTTTCAGACCGATAAGGGTTAGTTATCCACACAATCTTGTCAGGAAAGATGGAAAAAAGAGCCTCGCTCAGCATGGTATCTATACCGGCTATTATCTCATATCCTGCTCTCTTCAAAGATTCTATTATTGGATAAGCCTTCCTATAGGATGCACGAACAACAAGCACATTAACCATATCTCCCAGCCTTTTTAACAGCTTTCATTTTTAAAAAGCTTTTTAGGGCATGCGCTTTAAATATAAACAAGAAATTATTCTAAATATTTCCACTCTCTAGATATTCCTTTAAGATTTCAGCAATTTTCTCAGGAGCATGCTCGTCCCCCAATAGACCTTCCACATAGCCAGATGGGCGCCAATCCAGAATCCTCTCCGGATCCAGGCCAGACTCCACATCAACCAGCAACGCAAGCTCAGACTCCACCAGCTCAACCCACTCCGTGACCCCACGCAAAACAACTACGGGCTTCCTTAAGAGGTATGCCTCCCTCTGGACACCACCAGAATCAGTAATCACAAGCCGACTATTACTCAGCAACTTGAGAAAGTCCAAGTAGCCTAAAGGCTCCGACAAAACAACACCGCTACCGCTAAGACCCTCCCAGAGACCCAAATCGACAAGCCTCTTCCTGGTCCTCGGATGAACAGGAAAAACCACACGCTCCCGCCTAGCAAGACCAACAAGCAGACCAACAATCTTGGAAAGACGTGCTGGTTCATCAGTATTCTCAGCCCGGTGAACAGTTACAACAACATAGCCAGGATCCAGCCCAAGCCTCTCCAAAACACGAGACCTCCCCTCCGCTATAGGAAGCCACCTCTTCAAAGCACGAACATGAACATCACCCGTAACAAAGACCCTGCCAGGAACCCGCTCAGCCAACAAATTCCTATACGCACTCCCAGTAGGCGCAAAAAGCAAATGCGACACGTGATCCACAACCCTCCTATTCACCTCCTCCGGCATCGACATATCAAAACTCCTCAACCCAGCCTCCACATGCCCAACCCTAAACCCCGCCTTCACAGCCGCAAGCCCCCCGCCCAGCGTCGAGTTCGTATCACCATAAACAACCACAAAGTCAGGCTGCTCCCTCTGCAAAACCTCCTCCACCCGTTTAACAATCTCCCCCACCTGGTACCCATGAGAGCCGCTCCCCACCCCGAGGAAATAATCCGGCTCCGGAACCTCCAACTGCTCAAAAAACACCCTATTCATCTCGTAATCATAATGCTGACCAGTATCCACCACAACATGTTCAAAAAACCTTGAGAACACATCATAAACAGCTACCAATTTAACGTAATTTGGTCTCGCTCCAACAACGGAAAGAACTTTCATATACGTTCACTCCTCATTTTAAAAACCATAAACCCTAGAACTCGTAGCCCTCGAAGACCCCTTTGACACCACATCGCACAGAAAAACCTCCAACCCAGGCTCTCTCTATAACACCTACCACCATTCACAGAGTCAACCTTCTTATCGTCAACATCCACACCAACAACATCATACCCCGCGCGCTTTTAATATATCTTCAACCTCATTGTAATTCATTTTCATAATTTCGCTCGCGGATATTTTCCTCGAATCAACTATTACATAACCTTGAATAACCACAGCTTTCGCGCCGAATTCATCGCAAGCATAATCAAGCAGAGATTTATTCCTTCGAGCCAAAATTTCTATTCCTTTTGATGGATCCAGAGATACCTTAATTTTTTCAATTTCATTTAGAGGTCTACATTCTTCTAGAAAATCATTTATCAACCCATGCGACGAATTATGAGAAGGAGTTATCGCATAAATAAATACTTGTGCCATAATAAACTAACCACCATAGACTAGTTCTTGTTTATTAATTCTTTAATATATTCTTTTATTATCTCCCTGAGTTCATCTCGCGTTAATTTTTCAGCAAAATTTGAGGAGATAATTAAATGTTTGCCTACATCACTCCATTTAGGATGAATTGGCTTATTTGGCCTTAAAATGTAAAAATCATCATAAACGTGCAGATAAGGAAGCTCTGATTCATCTATTAAGACTTCATGCATTTTTTCTCCGCGAAGGAGACCTATAACATTAGCTTTTATTTCCTCACTTCGGATGCCAAGAATAGGGGCTATTTGATATGTTAGAACATAGGCAAGATCTGCCAAGGTGAAGGCTTTCATCTTTGGGATGAATATTTCGCCTCCTTCCGCATAAAAGGTGGCATTTAGAATAAATTTTGCAGCCTCAGACATTTTCATAACGAACCTAGTCACATTTGGATCTGTAATAGTTATCTGTTTCTTCTTAGTCATTTCCTCAACTAAGACAGGAATTACTGACCCTCTTGTATTTGCAATATTGCCTAGCCTGACAGAAGTATAATTTGCATTCAAGACTATTCTTTCACTAATAAATTTCGTTGCACCCATAACGTTCTGTGGTTGGACAGCTTTATCTGTACTTATGTTAATTAATTTGGAGACCCCATATTTTTGTGCCAGGTTTACAATATTTTCTGTTCCTAGAATATTTGTTTTCACAGCTTCATATGGATTTTCTTCACAAATAACGACATGCTTCATTGCAGCCGTGTGATAAATAATGTCAAAATCATTATTGTGAAAAACCTTTTCCAAGCTTGAAACATCCCTCACGTCTCCCACAACAAAATGTAGCCTTTCATCATTAATCATCCTACGCATCATAAATTGCTTTATCTCATCCCTACTGAAAACCACCACTTCTTCAACTTCAAAATTCAAAAGTTGCCTAACAATGTTGCTACCAATAGAGCCGGTGCCTCCCGTCACTAATATCTTTTTACTCCTAAAAAAGTTCTCAAGCTTTTCGCTCAAAGAACTCACCTACACTTGACACCACATAATTGATTTCCTCATCTGTCATAGTTGGGTATATTGGTAAACTAAGCACCTCCTTTGAGACTTTCTCGGTAACAGGCAACTCACCACCTCTAAAACCAAACATGCTCCTATAGAATGTAGTCAGATGGACAGGACTGAAATAAATTTTGGTCATTATCCCCTTATTACTTAAATAATCTATTAGAGAATCCCTTAGCCTTTCCTGCACTCTTATAGTGTATAGTTGGTATACATGAAAGTAGTCTTTCGGGGGATGAGGAGTAATTACAAGCTTTATTCTAGAGAGCCCCTCTGTAAGCTTCTGGGCTTTCTCCCTTCGCATCTCAATTATCATATCAACTTTTCTTAGTTGCGCTAACCCAAGTGCCGCTAATATATTACTTAGTCTCCAGTTAAATCCCAGCTCAACATATTCACCCGGAGATGCTGATGAGAAGTAGGGCTGATACTCTAAACGACCATGAGACCTGATCAATTTGAGCCTCTCGTAGATTTTTTCATCATTAGTTACGACAGCACCGCCCTCACCTGTTGTTATAATTTTGTTTTGACAAAAGCTAAGAATCGAACTATCTCCGAATGTTCCCACCTTTCTGCCACCTATTCTAGCACCAAAAGACTCTGCAGCATCCTCTATCAACAAGATGCCATGATCGTCTGCAATCTCACGAAGTTCCCTCACTTTGCTAGGACATCCCCCATAATGAACCGTAACTATTGCCTTCGTTTTTTGAGTAATTTTTTGATTCACATCATTTGGATCCAATCCTAGTGTTTCTTCCTCAATATCTGCAAAGACAGGTTTTGCGCCCACAAAGAGGGCCGCATTTGCTGTAGCTATAAACGTAAATGATGGGACAATTACTTCATCGCCAGATCCTATTTTGTATGCCAAAAGTAAGGCGTGGAGAGCTGATGTCCCAGAGTTAAACGTCACCGCATACTTTACACCAAGATATTCATTTATTGCTTTCTCAAACTCCTCTACCTTAGGTCCCGTTGCCCAATTCATGCCACTTTTAATTACTTCATTAACTTCCCTAATACAATCCTCATCCCAATAAATTTTAAACAGGGGTATCTTCCAATTCAAGTTTTATCACCATTTTTAATATTCTCGACTTCCTCCATAGCTTTAATCATAATAGTGATTTCCTCTTGTGTTAGTGATCTATAAACCTTTACTGGAATGCCAAAGGCCACAACATTTGGAGGAACATCCTTGTTAACCAAACTATATGCCCCTATAATGCTGTTTTCACCAACAGTGACACCCGGCAGAACAACGCTATGACTCCCAATCCTCGCATTTCTCTTTATAATTACTGTGCCTTTTTTTCCGTCAATACTAGACACAGAATAAATAGAGCAATGCGAGCCTATCTGGACAAAGTCTTCAAGGACTATGCCATATTTAGCATTCAGATAAGTAAAGACCCCGATATCGACATATTTACCCATTTTTAAATTCTCCGGATATTGAACCATCCACTGCCACTTAGTTAAGCCGTTCTCGTCAAAAGTAGGAAACTCCCACCTCCGAAATTTCCACCTCAAAATACCTTCAATTAAATCCCAGTCAGCCATCGCAATAGAATCTCAACAATGAAATTTTTATATTTAGCGCAACTCAAAGCTTAGGTCCTTATAATAATGATTCTTCACTAACATAGAAAAAATCTTAAGAAGCAACTTTATACGTTTATCAATATGATATTTTTCTACGAAAGTTTTTCTAGCATTTAATGAAAGTTTTTTAGCATAATCCTCATTCTTCAATATAGTCATTATATAGATCGCTAGTTTTTCATGATCTCCCTTCTCAATAGTAAAACCGTTAAATCCGTCAACAATTACTGTTTTAGGAGATTTTATACCTATAACAGGCTTGCCAAAACAAAAAGCCTCAAGTGTAGTTGTACCCGTACCCGGATAAGCCAGATCACAGACTAAAGTGGATAATTTATAAAGAATCTTCATCGATTCATGGCTTATCTGCCCTACTAGATAAACCCTACTCTCCAAGTTATTCTCCCTTATAAACTTTATAACTTCTTCTTTCAATTCACCATCCCCGGTAAGGATAAAAACAGCGTTTTCTACTTGTCTACTTACAATCCGTGCAGCTTTTAAAAACTCTCTAATACCATAGATAGGTTTAAGATGCGGTCCATACAAGACAACCTTATCTCTGAACTTCTCTAGAGAAAAACCCAACTTCTTTCTTAGTTCCTCTGTAGTTGCCTCATCAATATCTTCAGAAGAAAAATCCGGAATTCCAGGAGGTATATACAATATCTTTTGATAATATTTTTGATTGACTAAGTTATAAGCAAGAATTTTATGAATCTTATGATTAACTATAGTTAAATCAGATTTCTCAATGACTATTCGAGAAATAACCCTGCTCCAGTTATATATTCCATATCCTTTTACATCTTGCAACACTTGAATATCATAACCCCATATGACTGAAACAATCTTGCACCGATAGATTTTAGATAGAATTAGACCTACTAATCCTGCTGGAAAAAGCCAATGAGCATATATTAAATCGATATTTCGATGCCTCAATTTTTCATTACAAAGAAGTTTATTAGCAATTAATAAATGAGTAAGGATTGATGGAATAGGTGGAATACGCAACTTAAGTAGGGCTAAAGAAATATGTGGAAAATTATTAATAAGACATTTAACTTCTTCAAAAATGCTTTTTCTATCTAAAAAAGGAATAACTATATAAGTCAGATCAATGTATTTTGTCAAATTTTCTGCCTCAAATCTAATTTGAGGATGCTCCAAGGATGTTAAGAAAAGCACTCGCATTACATTACCTTACGCACGGAATTAAATAAGCTAATTTGCAAATTTATGACAATCTTCATGACAAAACTTACTATATTTTTCATGCTTAATGAAGTAAGTACATACCCTTGTATTATTTATTCGGTGTGACCCATCATCGTTCGCTATGTTTTCTATGCTTCCTTTTAGCTTGGCAACTTCGTCGAAAACCATACTACAAGTGATTTCCGGTGGGCTCTTCCCTGCCGAGACCATAATCATGTTAATAGCTTCCTAAATTTCTGTAGGGACTTAGGAAGCCTTTCCATACCCAGCACAAGCACCGTTAACGCCAAACTTAAGGGTAAGTGCTTCAACAGCAATGGCACTGATTCCCACTCTGAGTAAAAGTCAAGAGGTTGTTCAAACGAAAACTTAGCTCTAGCGGCGTCAACCACAAAATACATTAAGGAAGAGTCTCCGACTAAGAAATTGAAGGTTGCACTCCCGCGCACCTGTATATCGCGAGATACGTAAGGATACAGCAGGGACTGCGCAACCACCCCCTTAATTGTAGCTTGATTAGCTGTAAAAACAGGTCTCCTCACAAGGACTAGAAAACTTCCCATTAATCTCAGATTCCCTTCAAGTTGCATAGAGCTACCATTGCAGAAGTGAAGGAAAATCTTCTCACCTTGGATATGCGGATTACTAATTTCAACAACTGCGTAGAAACCTATACCGGATTTCAATGTAGCAAAATCAGAAAATAGCTTGAGAGATGTATTAGGCGAACCCGTTAGCACCACATAATTGATATCTTTAGCTCCAAGCTGATTATAGGATAAATATTGTAAAAGCGAGTCCGAAGGAACTAAAATGATGCTGGGAGATACCATGGTTAAATTATATAAGATAACTTTGCTAGCTGCCAAATTGGAATATGCAATTTCACTATGATATTTTTCAGGAATGAAATCAGCATATTTTTCTTCTTGTGTAACTAATATTTCGCGTATAAAGTTCGGCAAATACCTATATGCGGAATAATCTCTGGAAAATTCTATATAATAAATTCTGGTATTTCCCAGCATTGTCTCCAATGTTTCATTTGACCCTTTTTTTAAAGCTAAAACTGTGTAGTTGCCTGTTTCGAGACGTTTTTTTTCTAGGAATGACACTTCACTGGCTTCGAGGGTCATATCTTTTACCTCTACCGACCATAATCTGTCAGTTTTTACGCCAATGAGTCCTCCGGAATACTTCGCGAAAAAACAGACAGGGCGCATTGAGTCAAAGGTCAGGCAGAGCCTTTTACTCGTGGAATTTAGGCTAACTTTGATTATATGTTCTCCAAGTATATTTACACTGCCTTCCATCGAAACGTCAGGCCAAGCCGGCGAACAGGTAATATTTCCTTCTATGAGAACACAGTTAAAGGCTTTCACCTGATTCTGCTCGCTGAACATTACTGCTATATATTTGTAGTTCCTCAGATCCTGGAAATCGTATACAAATGAAAAATAGTTCAAAACTTTCGGGTTATATTCATTTATCCTAAACCTTATAGTGACGTTAAATGTTTCAGGGAGCAGATAGAAGGGATTTCTCCACACAACGATGTTACCGAGTCTTTCCGAATGGTCACCAAGATCAACAGTGTCCGCGTTTATTGTCACAGCGCCACTCATGTAGGCGATCGGAGTCTTCAGTAAATTGACTGTGACAGTCCTGGTGTCCTCTAGCGGGTCATATGGTATCATGATGACCTTGTAGTTATAGAGAGTGGGGTCGATCTCTAACACACTTGTGAAGTTCACGCCCGCCAGCGAGAGAAGGAGGTAGGCTTCATCGACCGACTCGTCCCAGACGGGCGGGATCGCAAGGGCGATGCTACCGTTGGGGAGCGGCGGCACTAGCGGGGGCGCGTCGTATACGTCGATCGAGCCCACGCTGAACAGCTTGGGCAGGTGGGGCAAGAGAACCCTGCCGAGCCAGCCAGAGCGTACGGGTTGTGAGTCTGTCGTCCAATTAATGTAAAGGTAGGGCGGGTCGAAGTTCCTAGCCCTGAATACTGTGAGCGAGAGCTCGGGAACACGCCACCGCCAGATGTAAGAAGGGTCTGCTAAAACGTAGTAGATCGGCGCCACAAAAGCGGACGCGTCCCTGCTTCGGAGTGTGGGCGATAAGACCCAGCGGTTAGGGCGGATCCAAAGCAACTTGCTCAACTTATCGAAAACCAACTTCTCGGCGTCGTTGATCCTCAAGCGCTCACTCACGATGCCCCAGTATGCGGCGCATATAGCCGCGTTGATTGCTAGGAGGGCCAGCAGGAGACTAAGCGCAATACCTCTTAGTGGTTTGCCGCTTGAGAGCTTCTCTAACGCGTAGGTGGCCGGAGGCGCCAGCGCGATATACACAAAAAGAATAAACCTTTTCTCGCCCCAGTATCCCGTGTTGATCCCAGAGGCATTAAAAAAACTTAGGGTTCTGCCCACAATTACTACAAGTATTGCCAGTAAGCCCAATACGGCAATTGTTTCTTTCGATCCTTCGCGATACAGTAACTCGTAGCCGTATAACCCCAGTGGCAGAACCACGCCTAAAACAATCACATAGATAAACCAGGGTACCTGACCTACAACCCCTCCAGGATCTGCCCTACTTTTAGCAAACGTGTTAGATGGGTCTAAGGCTACGGATACTCCTATGATAAGAAGGAATATGCTCAGCGCTGATGCTATGGGAGCTCGCACGTGCAAGTGTCTGGCTAACCTCTCGAACAGGGGCTCTAACTCCACACCAAAAGAGCTTAAGAGGAACGCGATAAGTGCTACCAATGCCGGCTCAAAGAATTCTACTAAGCGCAAGAACATAAGGCTCTGCAGATGTGGTGCACTTTGAATGGCAAGAAGAAACTCTGCCATGTTGAGCGCGCCCCCCGCTAGGGCGCCTGCGACCGTTCCTAAGATAAAGGGTTTAAGGTTGATGGAAAGGCTTCTGCCCCAGACAACCATTAATAATGCGAGGAATATTGTAGCTACAACGCTCTGCGGAGGATGCACGGACAGCATAGAGAACATAAGCAGACCAGCTACGACGCCTGCTCGAGGATAGGCAGTGGGATACTTAAGTACTTTAAGCAGAAAAGCCAGAAAAAGTAAAAAAGTTGCAACGGATAAACCTTGAGGCGTTGGCCACATTAAAGGAAATGGCATATATATTAGATTCCCATACATCTTCTCATTACCAGCTAACAAGACGCCAATAAATGCTGAAGGAGTAGCTGGTCTGTTGAATAAAAGATATAACCAGCCTAATCCCGAAAAAATTAGCGGATATACCAAGGCTATGTTCTTAGATTTTTGGCTCTCAATAGTCTTAGCAATAAATTGAGCCAATGCTAGCGTACTCAAAAGTCCTACAGGTAGGAGAACACTGTTAAGTGATGAAGCTTCGTAGTAGTTGGACAATAGCATAAGTCCCCCTTCGAATGAGTGATACAGAAGGTAATTGTCAAAGTAGAGACTCAAGAATTTCCATGGGTTTCTCATAAGGTTTACCGAAAACACAAAGTGTTGTAGAATGTCTAAGCCTGGAAGATAGACATTGTTGGGGTAGTATGTCGAAAAGAAAATATAAAAAATAAGTAACCAGAGACCTGCAAGTAGAAGATCATCACTTTTGGCTATAATTATAGTCGCATGATCCTTATCTTTTTTTGAGAATAAAACTATGAGATGGAACGAGTGCAAAGCCACGAGAGCTAGCACAACATAGCGGCTTACTGACACGCCTAAAAAAAGGAAAGAGAACAATACTACCGTTCCAAAATAAGTTGAGCCAAGAATAAAGAAAAATAACACGGAGCCAAGTACAGAGTCGAAAATTTTTCTAAGCTTTAAAGTTTCAGCTAGCGAGATCCCAATAACCAATGTAGCATATACTAACGCGAGGGACAACGCCAGCCAAGGTATTGGGATGATGTTTGCTATAATCAGTAAAAGAAAGCCTACTGCGAGAGTTAATGGGGTAGCCAACCAGGGCAACTGCAACGTGAGATGGAATTCCTTTCCCGGCCTAGAAATAGTGATGAAAAAGAAAAGAGCTATTAACGAGGAGAATAATGCTAATCTTTCAGGCCAGGGATAGTAAATATAGTCGGCAATAGCATAAGACAGTAAGTACGTGAAAAAGATTGCCAGGAGCATCGCTAAGATCTCGCCCCTTCTTTCAATACTCCTCATAAATTTTCCAACCCCTCTTACTTACTGAGGTTAAGCATTGAGCTTTAGGCTTCAGGACTTCACAAAGAAGGCCGTGACACACATGATTTGTCAAGAAAGATATTCTTTTAAACATCTTTAATGCATTCCTCGACTAGCTTAAGAAAAGTTTCGGTATTTTTATTTCTATCAAAATTATCTACAATAAACCTTCTGGCTCTTTTTCCCATTAATTCTCGACTATAAGGATTAAAATAAAGCGTTAAGATTGCATTTAAAAGCTCATTTTCATTTGAGGGTGGCACCGTTAGACCTATTTGGTGCTGATTTATTATTTGAGCCAGTAAAGAGTCATTATATGCAGTTGCTATAACAGGAAGACCACAGGCTATATATTCAAAAAACTTTGCTGGCAAGGAGTTTTTCCATAGAGGATTATTATCATAGGGAATTATACCTACATCACCACTAGAAATTATCTGAGCAAGCCTAGATTTGTTGTATTCTTTTCCTAAATATATTACGTTATTACTTAAGACTAATTCTTCGGCCAATCTTAGAATGTTTGATATCTTTCCATAACCTATGATCAACAATTTGATTTTGTCTTTAATCTCATTATCAAGCTTTGCGAGAGCCTTAACAACTACGTCTAACCTATAATAATCGCCGACTCCTCCCTCGTATACAATGATGAAGTCTTTTGCTTTAAGACCTAATTTCTTTCTTGTGATATTTTTTTCATAAGGCCTAAAAACATTAATGTCTGCACCATTCGGTACAACTTTAATTTTTGTAACACCTCTAACTTTCAAGCTTTTAGCAACTTTTTCTGTGACGGTAACAACTAAATCAGCCTTAATATATAGTGCTGACATCAACATTTTAACGAACTCATAAGTTCTTTTAGAGATAATGGAGGAGCTCTTCTGTAATTGATAATCCTCCCATTCATCCCTAATATCAAAAACAACTTTAGAATGAGCAAGTCTAGAGGCAATAAATGAACCGAGGGCGGGTTCTCCTGCTGGTAGAGAGATGATAACGACCTTAGGCTTAACTATTAGGAAAGTGATTGGCAACAAAAATGTGGTCAAAAATGTTTTTAGAATGAAAACAACCCCGTTATAAACCTGGATTGAAGGAATAATATTGTAGATAGGTATTCCTTCCCATTGCCTAAAGCCGGCTAAACTTAGACTCTTAGGGGTAAATGCACCAAAAACAGAGACATCGTAGCCTTTTTCTAAAAATTTTTTTGCGAAAAAACTTATTCTTGTCCAGCTAGCATCTGGAGAGGGATTCGGATAACCGAGAACAAAAATAACCTTGATTTTTTGACCTTTCTTAAGCATTATATTCACCCAATAAACATTAGCCACTGGTTCAACGTTTATTGATAAGCTCTTTCTAATGTGGTTTATTTTTCAAGTAATACTCAACGTACTTCCTTAATCCCTCACTAAAAGTATGCCTTGGGTACCAACCAAGTAATTTTTTGGCCTTCTCGATGCTAACAACCGCACCCCTAAAATCTTGAGGTCTTTCAGGGAGATACTTAACAGGAACTTCACCTAATATTTTCTTTAGTTCTCCGACAACCTGAGTTATTGTTACAAATTCTTTACCAGCGAGATTTATTATCTGATTTTTAGCATTGGGAGATAAAGCTGCAACATTACCTTCAGCCAGGTCTTCAACGTAGATGAAACATCTACCTTGCCTCCCATCACCATAGATCGTTAGAGGTTCTTTGTTTACAGCTTTCCTAACAAAAGTTGCAATTGCCATATTGCTCCTCATACGTGGTCCATAAGGAATATCGTATCTCAGAATTGTAAAGGGTAGAGCATAATGCTTTTCCCACGTAATAACTAAATGTTCTTGTGCTATTTTAGATGCAGTGTATATGTGATCAGGAGGTGGAAGAGGAGTTTCTTCGGTAACCATCCCTTCTGTCTTGCCATAAACCCAAGTAGTCGACGCTAATATTATCCTCTCGACTTCGAAAGCTTGAGCTGTCTGAAGAACATTTAATGTCCCAAGCTCATTTATTTTGATACAAAGCTCCGGATTTGATAAGGCTACGTTAACATCTGCTATAGCACCCAAGTGAAAGACATGCGTGACGTCTCGAAATGCTTTTAGGAGATCTTCTTTTTTTAATAAATCTCCTTTAAACCACTCAACATCCTTCCTATGCGGCTCTAGTAAGTCAAATACACGTACATCGTAACCTTTCTCTAATAATTTATCCACTATATGACTTCCTATGAAGCCTGACCCCCCCGTAACTAGAATTACCATTAAAGTTCACCCATGGCTTCTTTAAATTTCTCAACAACATAATGTGCATCTTCTGGGCTCATACCAGCATGCATAGGTGGACATATCATTCTTTTAGTTACGTTTTCTGCTTTCGGAAAGTCACCAGGTTTTGTTCCAAGAATTTTTTGGAAAACAGGTTGCAAGTGAAGAGGAGGCCAATAGACCTCGCCTCCACACCTCACTCCTTTTTCTCTAAGTTTTGCTTTGAGTTTCTCGCGATCAATATCTTCATCAAGAATAGCCACATATTTGTAATAATTATTCAGTATGTTTGGAGGTGTTTTTATAGGTTTAATCCCACTCATCTTTTGGAAGGCTTCATCATAAATTTTAGCAATTGCATTTCTTTTTGCGATAAACTCTTCTAATCTTCTAAGTTGGACAATTCCTATAGCTGCATTTATCTCAGGCATTCTCCAGTTGTATCCGAGCTCCACTATAATGTTGCTGTTGAAGTTTTCCTTACCTTGGTCTCTTAAAATGATGGCTTTCCTTGCTATATCATCATTGTTTGTAGTTATCATTCCCCCTTCGCCGCTTGTGATGACCTTCGTTGGATAGAAACTAAACCCTGCTGCATCTCCCAAGGATCCTGCGGGTCTTCCATCTATTTTAGATCCATGAGCGTGTGCAGCATCTTCGATTAAAAATAATTTATTATCCTGGCATATTTCCCTAATTGCATTAATCTCTGGACAAATGAGCCCACCAATATGAACAACTATAACTCCTCTCGTCTTACTTGTAATTTTATTTTCAATATCTTCAACGCCCATGCATAGCGTTTCAGGATTGATGTCTGTTAAAACAGGCTTACCCCCTGCAAAAATCACAGCTGTTGCAGTAGCGCTGAAAGTATTCGTCGGAACCAAAACTTCATCTCCCGGTTTAACGTTTAATGCTCTCAATATTATTTCGAGTGCTGCCGTTCCGGAGTTAACAGCTATCGCATACTTTGTATTTGAGACTTGGGTAAACATTTCTTCGAATTTTTTCGTGTATTCACCGAGTGTAAGCATACCTGAGCTCAAAATTTTTTCAAGGTGATTCTTTATCTCCTCGATATCATCTTTTGTAAAGAAAGGTTTTCCAGAAGGTATAATTCTATTCTCTTTCATCATGTTCACCATTTTATGAACTCAATGTTACATCTTATAAAGCTTTTGAATTTATTAGCAGAAAAAGCTTCTCAAAGAATTTTTTAGAGTTCTCTTGCCAATTAGCTCTCTTTCTTACCGTCAAAATGGCTTTTTCTCCTAATTTTTTTCGAAGCTCAGCGTCCCTAGCAAGTTGTATTATTTTTTCGGCTAATTTTTCATGGTTTCTAGCCGGAAAAAGCATCCCATTGACACCGTCAACTATCCATTCTTTATTTCCAGGTATGTCCGAAACCACACACGCAAGACCCGTAATCATCGCTTCTAGAAGGCTTGCAGAGGTTCCATCCGAAAGAGATGTAGATACATATATATCTGAATTTTTCAAATAGTAAAAAATTTTTTCATGTGGTACAACTCCTGCAAACCTAACAACATGCTGAAGCCCCATTTCACGTACCATGCCTATTAATTTTGGCGTCAAAGTTCCCTTTCCCAATAATAAGAAACGCACACTTGGGACAGTTTGTAGAATTATTGGGATTGCTTGAATCAAGGTTTCTACATCATATATTTTTTCATGCCACCTAGTGAAAATAACTACAATGACATCATCCTTCCAATTAAAAGTCCTCTTAAATGCTGTTTTTTCTTCACGAGTTTTTCTGATATTTTCTTCTATTTCGATAGAATCAATCCATGGAACAACCACGATTTTCTCTGGGTTACAACCAAGCGCTACACACGCTTTAAATTGGACATAGCTGTCAACTAAGACAAGGTCAGCCCTCTTTAATACATATTTCACAACGGCTCGCAAAAATAACAACCTAGGCCACACTAAAACTTCAGATCCCCAAATAAATACTATGTATGGTTTATAGTTCGAAAGCGCCCCGTAAAAACCATATGGTAATCCACAACCAATTAAGGCATGAGGCTTAATATAATTTAGCATTTTTTTCAGTAAAAAAGCATAGAAAGGCGCCATAAAGTATATTCTTGGGGCGTCGTGTCCAGGTAGCTTTTTGACAAGTATTGGAAGCTTAACAACCGGAATTCGATCGCACAAATATTTTGGATCCGAATTAAAAGTTAAAAAGATTATGTCTATATATTTTTTTAAATGTTTCAAAAAGAAACAATCGTAGACAGATGAACCGTCACTAAGATAAGCTACTTTAATCATGGCACACACCCATACTTGCGCGCGCTAAAAAATTGATATTGAATCTCATATTGCTCTTTTAGTCCCCGAGCTTTTTATATAAATCTAGGAGGTATTTTTCCATTAGCTGCCAATTGAGTGCACTATTTATTGCTTTTATACCATTTGAACCTAAGGCTAAATACTTCTCAGGGGAAGAAAACAGTTCTAAAATAGCATTTTTAATCTCAGGAATATTATTCATGTCTACAGCTAGTCCGCAGTTGTATCTTTTCACTATGACAGCTTGGTAACTTCCTTTGGGGACAAGAACTGGTATTCCTTCAGACATGCAGGTGAATAATTTGTTAGGCGAGGCGAGAATATTATTTATGTTATCTGGGGGGTAAAGTGAGGGAACGAGATCTGCCTGTTTAATTATGCGCTCTATCTCACTGGTTGATACCCATCCTAAATATTTTATGTTTGGATAATTTCTTTGTATATTTTTCACTAGAGGAACAAGTTTTCCTCTTCCCGCAAGAAGTAATTCAACATTTTTGAGATCTTTCACAGCTTTAATAAGATTTAACACTCCTCTATCGAGTTCGATATTGCCATAATAAAAAATTGTGAATTTGTTTTTGTTTTTAAATCCCTTATGCACCCATCCTGGAGATTTTCGAGGAACATTCATTATAACTGTTATTCTTTCTTTATTAAATCCAAATTTTAAAAGATAATTTACGAAACCATCGTTTACGACTATTATATGATCTGCATATCGCTTAGCTAGTGTCAAAGTAATTTTGATCCAGAAGTGACGCATTGGAAATTTTTCAAAAAATATAATTGGATGATCATGCATATCGTAAATGAGCTTGACACGTCTCCTTTTTAAAATTTTTATGAAATAGCCACAGAAAAGTGTATCAGCATCGTGACAATGAATAAAATTAAAGTCTAATGTAAAGGAGTTTATTATGCACCAGAAATAATAGAAGAGGAAACCTAAAATTGTTTTTGGACTATGACCATAACGAGCCCTAAACTTGAACCTTTTAATTGTTAAATTTTTAGAGCGTTCAAATTTTGAATAGTTTCCTTCTCTATCCCAAGCAAGAAATATAACATTGTACCCGTTTTTAATTAACGATATGGCTTCTTTTAAGGGTCGCGGGTCATATGCAGCTGGATTGCTTAAGAGCATAAGGATATTCGCTTGATTAGAAATGCTTTTAGTTTTCATAATGAGAAACACTCAAAAAAATAACTTTTAATTTGGCAATTAAAAATAAGTTGTATTTTTTTATTTTGCACGTGCATCTAGAATATTTTATTTCCTGGTTTAAATGCTTATCAGACATGAAAAGCTTTTTTTCCAAATAGCAGACCACTCAATAAACCGAGTCCGAGAATGTTATGAAATATAAAGTATAATGGGGGTAGTGATAGACCTATTAGTGTTTTTTCTCTGATCACTATTTTTATTGAGACTATTAACGCTGAAACCCAGTAAATAAGCATAGGCATGACTATAACAATATGAAACCCAAGGAAGAATGTATATAATAAAAAGAAAACATTATAGCCGAAGAAGACTACTGGAATAAACCAGTAGGTGGACGGATATCTCCAGTGAATTTTTCGATAACCCTTTCTTACAAGCAATCCCCTGGATACAGCGTAGTTGTAAGTTTGTTTAATAAATGCTTTTAAGTTACGGCGTAAATGATAATAAGCTATTATTTCTGGGTTTGTGTAAAGTTTATAACCTTTTAGTCTCAGTCTCCAGGATAGTTCATAGTCTTCACCGATTAAGAAGTCTTCATCGAATTTTCCATTTTCGACGACAATTTGTTTATCATAGAGTGCAAATGTTGCAGTGTCAGAAAAGTGTGGCTTTTTAGTATATCTGGCAGTATTTGCGCCGCTAAAGAATGAGGAATAAAGCAAAGATATCATTTTTGAAAAAATGTTTTCGTAAAGATATGTTAATTTGCACCCAACAGCTGCAAGTTTCGGCTCTACTTCTCTTAGTTTAAAGAAGGTATTTACAGCTTTTTCAATGTAATCTTCTTTTAGGAAGCTATGTGCATTAACAATAATGAAATAGTTGCCCTGGGCATTGTCTATACCTATATTCCATGCTTGGGGACGTGAACATTCGCATATGCTGACTATTTTTAGATTTAGCTTCTTCTTATATGTATTAATTATGTGTAATGTTGAATCATTAGACAAAGCATCTATCACGAGAACTTCGAATTTATCTTTTGGATATGTCTGGAGAACGAGGCTTTCTAGGAGTTTACCAATATATTTTTCCTCGTTCTTTGTCGTTATTATTACAGATACGAAGGGATACTGGTCAGGGCGCATATAAAATTATCCTAGGATTAACTCCTCACTTACAGCTTGCATACCTTCTAAGGCCAGGGCCACTCTGCGTCTTCGCCCCTAACATCGCCTGGAGCCTCCTCAAGAAACCTCTTTACCTTCGCCTTAAACCTCTCGTCAGTCACATACCCTATCTTCCTTGCAGGAGCACCAACAACAATCGCATAATCCTCAACATCCTCCGTAACTATACTCCCAGCCCCCACAATAGCATACCTCCCAATAGTCACACCTGGCATAATTATCGCCCCAGCCCCTATACTAGCACCCTGCTTAACACGTGTCCTGAGAAGCCTCCACTTCCCCCTAGCCCTAGGATACTTGTCATTTGTAAACGTCACCCTCGGACCAATAAACACATCATCCTCTATCACGACACCCTCAGGTATAAATGTGAAAGCCCTTATCTTCACATTGTTACCAATCTCAACCCCACCCTCGATATACACAAATGCATCAATCTTACAGTTGTTCCCGATCTTACACTTATACAAATTAACCTGGTCAAAAATCTTTGTCCCCTTCCCCACTGTAACCCTATTTATTACCGAGTATTTTGGCCTCTTCACGGCAACATCACCGAGACACTTGCTCCTTTATCCAAGCTCTCCCTAATCTTCTCCAAGACATGAACAGTCATTGCGCCAATCAAAGGACTATTAAGAGGAGCAGAACCTTTCAATATGCATTCAACGAAGTGCGTTATCATGGCTTCGATAGTATTGTTAGCCTCTACAAAAATGTCTGAACAGACTTCATTGTTACGGCAAAGCTGCATCTTCTGGTTTAAAGCATCTATATAAAGCGCACCATTCTCTCCAACAATTTCAACTATCCTTGTTTTTATACCTGGCTGTAGCCAGCTCAACATTATCTCCCCAAGGACGTCACCAGGCAACTCTAACAAAACAAAGGCAACCTCCTCTCTCCCTTTTACTTTTCTCCTAAAGCTTTGAGCCCTAGCATATACACTATGAGGCCATTCTTCTAGTACATGGTTAATAATATCTATTGGATGAGGCGCTAGGTCAAATACTATGTCCCGCTCGGGCAAGTTCTGCATGTTAGTTGTCCATTTCAAGGACAAGTAGTAGATCTGACCAAGAGCACCTTCCTCAACTAGTTGCTTGACCTTATTAACTGCATTATTAAATCTGAAAATATGACCAACAAGAAGCACTACACCTTTCTTTTCTGCTTCTCTTGCCAACTTAAAGGCAGATCTACTGGAAGTAGTCATAGGTTTTTCAATAAGAATATTCTTTCCCCTCTCTATCATTTCCAGAGCAATTTCAAAATGAGTCTCGTTGGGCGTCGCAATGTGGACAGCATCTATCAACTCGTTATTTCTCAAAAACTCTTCGAAGCCGCCATAAAATATCTTGTCGGGAAGATTAAACCTCTTTTTTACATGTGCCAGCCTTTCCTTGTTGTTATCAACTATAGCTGAAAGCTTGACATTGGGGTATCTTTGCATCAACTGGTAGTATTCGCCTATCAATTTTTCTCCCCAATATCCGGCTCCAATCACTGCAACATTTACTTGTTTATCCATGGGAATCAGACCCTATCGAAAAACTCGTGTATCTTCTCGGAAATATACTTGATCTCTTCATCCTTTAGGAAGGGATGCATGGGTATGCTTAGGCACTCTTTGCTTGCTTTCTCGCTGACGGGATACTCGCCCCCCTGATAACCATACAGTTGCTTGTATATGGGTTGTAGATGTATAGGTATGGGGTAATGGATGCCACATTCAATACCGTTGCTTTCAAGCCATTTCTTTAATTCATCTCTGTACCTTGTCCTAATCACGTACAAGTGATACACAGGCTTAATGGTAGGAGTTTCCACAGGCGGTAGCCTGATTTCTTCTATGTCTGAAAGAAAGTTGTTATAGAGTTTTGCTATTCTTCTTCGGGCCTCATTCCATTGGTCGAGATACTTCAACTGTATCCTCCCTATGGCTGCATTAATTGTGTTGAGTCTCGCAGTGTACCCTATCACGTCGTGCTCGTACTTAGATATTCTTCCAGCATCTCTAAGCTTCCAAACCATCTCAGCGATCTTCTCATCATTTGTTAGAACAGCTCCACCATCACCAGCCACAGTCATGTTTTTTGACGGGTAAAAGCTCAAGGCTCCCGCATCTCCAAAAGTTCCCACTTTTTTGTTATTGTATGTAGCGCCGTGCGCTTGGCAGGCATCCTCTATGACGCTGAGACCATATTTATTTGCTATGTCTAATATTTCATCCATGTCTGCTGGGTAACCATACAGATGGACGGGCAGAACAGCCTTAATGTGAGAGTTGAGCCTTACTGCTTTCTCTATCTCTTTGGGATCAATGTTGAGACTATAATCAGATATGTCTGCAAATATGGGCTCTCCTCCAGCATGAATAATTGAGTTTGCCGTGGCTATAAATGAGAAAGGTGTGGTTACGACTTTTTCGCCACTTTTAAGGCCTATAGCCCGTAGAGCGAATTCTAGGGCGTGAGTTCCAGAACTAGTGGTAATAGCAAAATCTACACCAAAATATTTGGCTAGTTCTTCTTCGAACTTGTAGACACTTTCGCCAAGAACATATCTTTCATTTTCTAATACATAAAGGACTTCTCTCTTTATCTCTTCATTAATAAATGGCTTACCTAGTGGGATTTTTACTGCTTTTTCTATCATATTGTTATTACGCCTATAACGTAATCTATTTCTCTCAAAAATCCTTTTTGTTGATAGCCCACTAGAACCCTGCGCCACCTGTTACGAGAATTTTCGCCATCAGCCTGCTTCTTCTTGAGTTATATATTTATGATTTTTTCCGCGGCTCTTCCGTCTCCGAGATGGTTGTTCCAGTTCCTTGACTTTTCCAGCATTTTCTGTGTTTCTTCTATTATTATTCGGGGGGAATCCTGCAACGGTGTTTGCTCCTATGTAGAGTGTTTCTAGTCTCTTGGTGTTGTATCTGAGGGTTATGCAGGGGACTTTTAGGATGCATGCTTCTTCTTGGACTCCGCCGGAGTCTGTGTAGACTATTTTTGCGTTTTTTAGTAGCTTTAGGAACTCGAAGTATCCGAGTGGCTCAATCATTTTGATTGATGGAGGGATAGTTATACCTCTTATTTAGAAAGGGATTGTTTTGTGTTTGTGAGGAGTGATACTGTTGATGCTGCTGTTAGTGTTGTTGCTATTGTTGGTAGTGTGAGTGCTAAGGCTGTATATGTGAGCCGGATGTAGCGTGATAGGTTGAATAGGACTACTACTTGGGCTGTGAGTAGTGCTGAGGCTGTGTAGAGTGTGGCGGCGAGGAGTAGGGTTTTTGTGGGGTTGTGTGTAGTCCAGGTCCACGTGATGGTCCATGCTAGGTTTAGTCCTTGTAGGAGCATGTTTGCTTTGCTTGTGGTTGTTGTGTATTGTATTTTGGATGGGACGCTGGCTGTGGGTAGGTTTCTTAGTGTGTGGTTGATTTCGGTTTCTATGCCGTAGGATGGGTCGTAGTCTCTTTCTAGTTGGTGGAGTGCCTTGCTGGTGAATGCC
>WYEB01000190.1_pt1 | contig 23911 bp, 23 predicted proteins | sample 6343061 | NCBI WGS metagenome assembly WYEB01 (sample SAMN13812332, study PRJNA600296) | hot springs metagenome | biome: ENVO:00000051; feature: ENVO:00002007; isolation source: sediment sample from Evening Primrose shelf | place: USA: Yellowstone National Park, Evening Primrose Hot Spring ... | reverse complement strand
ACACCCACTCGGAGACCCACATAAAGTTCGCCCAGGACTTCTTCCTCAAGATTTATGAAAACGGGTACATCTTCACCAAAGAGGAGGAGGTGCCGTACTGCCCCAGGGACAAGATATACCTACCCGACCGCTTCATAATCGGCAGATGCCCCTACTGTGGATATGAAAGAGCTAGGGGCGACCAATGCGAGAACTGCGGAAGACTTCTAGACCCTAAGCAGTTAATAGAGCCGCGGTGCGCCATCTGCGGCTCCAAGCCGGAGTGGAGAACCACGCGGCACTGGTACCTAGACCTCAGAAAGCTGGAGGACAGGATAAGGAGGTACGTAGAGGAAAACCCACACCTGCCGCAGAACGCCAAGGAGATGTCGCTGGCGATGCTTAAGGAGGGCTTGCGGCCCCGTGCCATCACTAGAGACAACAGGTGGGGCATCCCCGCGCCGTTTCCAGGCGCCGAGGGGAAGACCATCTACGTCTGGTTTGAGGCCGTCCTTGGCTACATATCCGCCGTCATAGAGCACTTCAGACGGCTGGGGAGAGAAGGAGAGTGGGAACGCTTCTGGAAGGACCCGGAGACGAAAATCATCTTCTTCGTGGGCAAGGACAACATACCTTTCCACGTCATAATACTGCCGGCGTTGCTTCTGGCGAACGGAGGCGGATACGCCATGCCGACCTCCACGGCCTCCACGGAGTATCTGCTGTACGAGGGGGATAAGTTCTCAAAAAGCAGGAGGTGGGGCATATGGATAGACGAGGCGCTTCAACTCCTCCCAGCCGACTACTGGAGATTTGTCCTTGTGTATATACGTCCAGAGAAGAGAGACACCAGCTTCACCTGGGCCACGGCGCTTGAGATAATAAACAAGGTGATGAACGACGACGTTGGGAACTACGTCAACAGGGTCCTCACCTTCATAAAGAACCGAATAGGCGGTGTTGTGCCGCCGCCGGGCCGCGCGGCATCAGAAGACGAAGACTTCATAGCAAAGGCCGCGGAGCTCTTCAAAAAAGCTGAGAAGCACTACGACGCGGTGGAGCTTAAAGACGCCCTCCACACCGTGGTGGAGATAGCCAGAGAAGGCAACCGCTACCTAAACGCACGGGCCCCCTGGGAGCTCGTGAAGACAGACGTCGAGGTGGCGTATGCAGTTCTACACCGCGCCTATTGGTCTCTAAAAATGTTGGCAGTCGGTCTCGCTCCGGTGGTGCCAGATACCGCGTATCAGCTGTGGAAGATGATGGGCGAGACCTCGGAGCTCAAGTGGGAGGAGGCGCTTAGACCGCCCAGCCCAGGCACTCCGCTGAGAGAAGTCAAGCCGCTTTTCAGAAAAATAACCGAAGCGGAGGTTCAGTCGTTGCTTAAGAAGCTTGACGAGCTACGGAGCCAGAAGGCCGCCAAGAAATTCCCCTGGGAACAGGCTCTATTGTAATTTCGCCGTATAGGTACACGGGGCCCGCGGCCACAAGCGTCGCCTCCACAAAGGCGCCTATCAGCCCGTCGCCAGCGCCTCTCTTAACGACCACTTGTCTATAGTCGCTAGCCCGCCCCACCACCAAGCCGTGGTCGACCTCGTCGATTAGCAAGACGTCTCTCTGCCCAACGCGGAGGCCGTTTCTCAGGTGGGCAATTTTCAGAGCCATTTGAGACAAGATCTTGCTCCTCCGCTTCTTCTCTGCGTCTGGGACTTGCCGAGGCATCACGGCGGCTTCTGTGAATGGCCTTGGGCTGAACCGCGCCACGTGCACCTTGTCGAACTGAAGCTCCTGCACTAGTTTTACGGTTTCGGCGAAGTCCTCCTCGTCCTCGCCAGGAAAGCCGACGATGATGTCGGTCGCTATGAAGACGGGCTCGCCGAGTTCCCTCCTGATTTTGCGCACGAGAGAGCGGTATTCGTCTGCGGTGTACCTCCTGCCCATTGCCCTTAACACGCGGTCGCTGCCGGACTGCACCGGGAGGTGGAAGTACCTATAGACCCTTTTGTCGCGTTTAATCACGTCCAGTAACTGGTCTGCAAATTTCTCAAAGACCCAAGGCTCAGACATGCCTATCCTCACCCGATACTCGCCGTCCACCTCGCGCAGAATCCTCTCCAGGAGGTCGGGCAGAGTCCAGCCGCGTCTCCACCTCATGTCGAAGCCGTAGGTGATGACGTCCTGGCCCGTGAGGTATATCTCCTTTGCGCCTCTAGCCACAGCTTCCTTGACGTGGCGGACCACGTCGTCTGGCGCCGCGCTTTTTACATAGCCAGCGCCGCCTCTTGTGTACTTTGTGGCGCAGAAGGTGCAGTTGCCGAGACACCCCACTTGGAGAGGCACGACGTAGATGAGGCCGTCCTCGTGCCGCGGCAGGATGCGCATCTCTCTTTCCTGCCCCCCCTCCACCTCGGCGGGGTACAGAAGCTTGGCGCCGGGCGCCAGAGACCTTATGGTATACGGCCTAAGCCTGGCGAGGCACCCGGCCACCACAAGACTCTTGCCAGACGCCGCCAGCTCCCTGATTCTTGCAAGTTGTCTCACCTCCCCGTCTTCTCTCACGGCGCATGTATAAACTAGCGTTAGATCAGCCTCGTCGAGATTGGAGACCTTCTCGAGCCCTAGCCTTTGTCTAATCACCTCTGCATCTGCCTTAGCCAGCCAACAGCCGTACGTCTCTACGTAGACCTTAACCACGAAGGAGGGGGCGAATCTAGTTTTAAGCTTGATGTTGCGCGCACAGTCTCTTGCGGTATATTGAGTAGGCGACTATATTCTCCTCGAAGTCTCGTCTCTCGTCGAGCTCAAGAAGACAGCCACAGCCGGGCTCTATATAGATCCTCTTCACGGTGTATGTAGGTCCCTCGGCCACTTTGCGGATGCGTATCTCTCCGGACTCCACGGTGTACGCAACAATCTCGCCCTTCTTAACCAGATTCCCCCACTTCTCCAGCAGTGTAGCGACCTCCTCTGGTAGTTCGCCTTCAAAGATGTACGTCTTGCTTCGAATGACTTTTTGCATTAACCTTATTTACAACAGGAATAAAAAAGTTCATGCAAAAAAATGTGGCTAAGCTGGGCTGGGTCGACGTCGGCGACGGCTACCCCACGAGGATAATGGCGGTGTTAAACCTCTCGCCGGAGTCCTTCTACAAGGCCTCGGTGGCTGTGGGCGACGCAGTGGAGAGAGCCTTGGAGCTGGAGAAACACGCAGACATCTTAGACGTAGGCGCCATGTCCACCGCGCCATACCTCGAGACGTGGATCCCGCCTGAGAAGGAGCTGGAAAGAATAAGGGCAGTCCTCCCCGAGATAGTAAGAAACGTAAAAGTGCCCGTAAGCGTAGATACCTACCGGCCTCGGGTGGCCGAATACGCTCTTAAGATCGGGGCCTCTGTGATAAACGACGTAACCGGCGGCAAGCTATACCCAGAGATGTGCCGCATAGTGGCCGACCACGGCGCCTCGGTGGTCCTCATGGCCAGAGAAAAAGAGCCCAACAGAGGGCTACAGCCCATAGACCGCGTCATGAACGCCTTGAAGGAGTCTATAGACCACTTCGAAAAATGCGGAGTGGAGCCGAATAAAATAGTAATAGACCCCGGCATAGGCTTCCCGCTTCTGCCACCGAGAGACGAGCCGTATGTAGTACGGGGCGAGTATAGACACGGCGACGAGAACTGGCCCTGGTGGAAGTGGGACCTCCACATACTTACAAATCTCCAGAGGCTGAAGGCGCTCGGCAAGCCTATACTAGTCGGAGTGTCCCGGAAGTCGTTCTTAAGGAAAGTAACGGGCGTCGAAAGACCTGAGGAGGTCCTGCCGGCGTCTGTGGCGGCCGAGGCCATAGCGGTGCTCAACGGCGCCAACGTCATACGTACCCACAACCCCCAGGAGACGAAACAGGCGGCGAGGCTGGCCGAGGCGATTAGGTCAATAGACAGACTCTAAAAACTTCGACACAACCTCTACGAACTCTCTCGGCTTGTCTAAATAGGCGGCGTGCCGCGCCCCCTGCAGTATTACAATCTTTACGTTTCTGCCGCGTAGCAACTGGGCGTTTGCCGGCGGAGACACGTCGTCGAGCTCGCCCCACAAGGCCAAGACCGGGGTCTCCACGCCCTCAAGAGCCTTCAGTAGCTCAGCCGTAAGCCCCACGGGGCCTACCACCACAGCGGCTCTAGTGGGGAGTCTATACGCCAAATACCAGAGAACTACTTCGCCAGAGGCGCTCGGCCCCACGAGAGGCGGATCTGCGAGACCCAACGCGTCGAGCAGTTGCCGTAGGTATTTGGCGTACTCCGGCCGGGGGGCGCGGAACCGCTCGCTTTTCGTCCGTAGGCCGTAGGGCATGTCGATCGCGTATACGGCGTAGCGCTCCGCAAAGGCGTCGAATATTCCGCTCTCCACCCACGTGTCTGCGTTGAAAGACCATCCGTGGAGGAGAACTAGAGGCCTCCCGGCGCCTCCTGTTAAATACCTCACCCTCCTCCCACCCACCTGGACGTACTCCTCTTTCATCTGGCGGAGCGCGCCCGCATGAGAGAGAAGTTTTCAGACTCCCGTATCACCGACACGCCGGTTCTGCTGGGGAACATCTCGATCCACACCACCTTGTCGGGCTTCGTCAAGTCCACCTTCCTGTTGACGGCCTTCGCCACGTATTCGATGACGGACACCCTGTCGAACTTCACGCCGCGTTTCTTCAGCTCTATCTTAAACGTCTCCTCCGGGGCTATGAGGCGCCCCGCAAGCTCGCCGACTACCCGCTGTATCTCGTCGAGGTCAGTCTTAACCACGGCCATTATAGGCGTGGCTCTGAGCACAAACCTTGGGATGTAGTAGCCGCTGTTGACGACGTCTATGAGCATCTTTACAAACTCCACGGGGTTGCCCTCCACCTTCGCCGTGAGGAGGCCGTCGAAGCCGGTAAACCAGACCTCTTCTATCTTCCGCCCCACTATGTCGCCTATGCGGTACAACTCCTCCATACACAGCCGCTCCAGACGCCAACCCGTGGCGACAACTAAATTCCAACTCATGATAAGTCCATTCCCAACTATATTTAAATCACTTCCAAAGCGGTGGGCAACCCGCCGTACGGCAAAGGCGTACAGATTCCATTGAGCCGCCAGGCGCATCTGCGGAGCCGGCTACGGGCGTTGTGATCGATGCTCTTAATAGAAGTCTACAAGATTTATATAGTACATTGATCTTTAATTCTCGATGGATACGACGCTGATTCTGTTTTCTATACTCACGGCCGCCGTGGCGGTGTTGGGTTTCGTCACGTATAGACTCATTAAGTCGCTTGAATTCTACCTAATTCCGCTCTACGCGGAGTTGGTAAGGAAGAGAGAACGGGATTACGTGTTGATAGAATTTTTGACCTCTCTACTCGTCTCCAAGGGGTTGATCACAGACGTCGAGGCCCGCGCTTTGAGAAACGTAGCCGCCACCGGACCTTTAACTATGGAGGATCTCGACAGAGTAGACGAGATACTTGAAAAAGACCCCACCCAGTTAACTTTTGAGGAGATACTAGACGTGAAGAAAGTGGCGTATAAACTCTTAGGGAGGCTTGACAAGAAGTCGTTGAAGCTGGGTATGAAGCTGCTCCGATACGTCGCCAATGTGGAGGAGGCCCTGTTAGGCAGAATGAGAGCTGTGTCCAACCACCAGACTGAGAAGGTGGAGATGTCATACGACCACGAAAGCTGTACGGTGTATCTAGTGTCTCATAAACGCGACGGCACAGTAGAAAAAGCCCAGGGACCCGACATACAATGCGTCACAGAGACGATAGCAGTGCTGAGGGCTCTCGCAAGAAGAAGCGAAAATGTAAACAAGGAGTTGGCAGAAAAGGCCCTGGCAAGATATAGTAAATGTAAAGAAAGCGACGCCGCCGGTTGCAAGGCGTTGAGAGAAGCCCTCGGGCCGCTTGAGAAAAAATCTCTCGACATACTGCTTACGCAGAAGAACTGGGAGCTACGCTAGAGACAAAGTTTAGACCCATTTTCACGGCGGAGAGTTACCAAGATCTCGTCTCTCGTCTATGTCGAGGTAGTCTCTTGAGACGCTTGCAGAGACTCACCTCGCCATCCGCCTCTCGGAGGACCCGCAACGCCGACTACAAGGCGTTTCAGACGTGGAGACGCTACGGGCAACCCTCCTCTGACTTGAGCTGGACATGCTGAAGGTCTTGGCTAAAGTAAAGAGGAGCTGAGGCGGCTTGAGTCTACAGCCGAGGGGTCCCACGTCTTGGATGCTTGTTCTTTCGCTTCTGCTTGAGAAGGTGGGTCATGAGGCTGTCGCGGCGTGGACCTCCCATACTGACATCCACGACTACCAGCGCCGCGGCCCGGGCCCAGACATGGTGCTGTCGAAGTCCAGGAGTAGGGAGGTGGCGACTCGCCGCAGAGGTGGCGGGACGCGTAGAGGTAGAGGAAGCGTCAAGTGGACCAACGAGCTGGAAAAGGCGCTGAAGTAGGTGAAGGGGATCTTGGCGCGTGCTCCGACGGATGCCGCATCAGGTGGTTTAGAGCTGGAGGGAGGAACTAGGACCTCACAAACGCTGTTATGCGTAATGTTTTTATAGAGATGCGGCATGGCTTTTGTGGCTGATGTTTCTAGCATCGCATACGACGCGTTGAAGATGGCAGTGGAACATGTGCTGGATAAAAAAGGAGGGTAAGAAGCTGGCTACTGAGGACATCTTGGTGCTCTACCTCGGCACAATCGTAAGCGACTTGAGAGAGATACGTGCTGACATCGCCAGGCTAGACAGCAGAATAGACGAAACAAATAAGAGGATCGACGAGACGAACAAAAGAATAGATGAGATGAGCAAAAGAATCGACGATACTAATAGGAGAATAGACGACTTGACGAAAAGCCTAACTGCGCAGATAGCTGAGACGAATAGGAGAATAGACGAAACAAACAAGAGGATAGATGCCATGCAGACGACCCTCTTGGAGATGCAGAAGTTGTTGATAGAGCTGGTCAAAAGCCGCCGGTAGCTATCCGGCGGAGTCCAGCAGGGTGTGAATTACGCAGAGCCGCCTTCTAGGCGTAGAGACGCGCGGCTCTATTAGCCAGGGCGGCGCCGACATTTCGTCTGTGTCGAACGAAAAGTGCGTCGGTGTGAAGCATGGGTTGGTGAGACTTCCAGCTAAGTACATGGCCACTAAAGCCGTGACTATGTTGGCTTGGCTCCTCTGCTGTGCGGCTGTGTCGAAGATCCACAAGCAACTTTAACGACGTGGTCAAAGACACCCCAGAGACCGCGGACGAGGTATTTCGCACAGCTTATTTAAAGTTTCTATGCCGTAGCTGGCTGAGTCTAATTTAGGTGTGTTGCCCTCTAGCGCCACGCCCCATACGATGTAGTTGGGGCACGAGCGATCCCAGCGTTGCCCTCACCCTCTTGGGGTCGTCTGTAACCATACTACAGTCAATCTGCATGAGCATCTTCGCAACCGTAGCGGCCATATGAAACGGGGTCCATGCCGTACCTGTCCTCGTACCTCTGCTTAAACCTCTGGAAGTTGGGCCCAACTTAACTAGCGGAATATATTTTATCCTTAGAGGTCTTCGGGGGTGAAAAAAGGCGTAGGTTTTTTATCTCACTCTTTTGTCCTCTTCCTTCTCTTTTGTTTCCTCCTTTGCCCAGACCTTCGTCTCGCCTTCTTGTATCGGCTCTAGGTCTATCTTTTTGCTCTTGGTGCCGAGCCTTCTGGTGAGGGTGGAGATGGTGTCTATGATCTCCTTGCGCCTCCACGCCACTATGCCGGAGGCGGAGAGTCCGCCCGCCAGGGCGAGGGCCTTGGCGTAGTCCTTGTCCCAGACGGCGTACATCACGATGGGCCGGTCCACGGTGAGGATCACTGTGGCGTTTCTGTACTCCATGCCTCTGTCGTCTACCCACTTCCTGAAGACGTCCTCGACGAGGAAGCCGCTGACAGTCCTATCAAGCTCTACCTTGGCCGTGGAGCCGGCGAGGTACCACCCGGAACCGCTCGCCGAGCCCACGGGCGATGTCACCTTGACGTAGAAGTACTTATCCCACACCATATACACGTCGTGGGGCCTGGAGACTGTGAAGGTGGACGAGCCCGGCTGGCCGTCGACCTCTATCAACGCAAGGCGGTAGGAGACGCCAGGCGCCTCCTGAGGCTTCAACGCCTCCGGCACAACAGTCACGGAAGCCCCCGCGTCTCTCCACTCGCTCCGCTGAACTGTGGCAGACTCGGCCCCGGCCGCCGTCTTGACCTTGAAGCCGAAGTTTATTAGGTATTGCTTCACATACCTCGGCGTGATTGTGGCCGGCCTCTCCACGGTGAGCTCCACCCTCTGTTGCCCCTCCAGACGCCACCGCTCCCGCGGGCCCACATCTACATACGGCGCGAGGTCGACAGAGAACTTGTCGCCCTCCCTAACCCACTGCTCCAGCCGACTGTCCCGCCCCAGACACGCCACCTGGCCGCAGTCCACAACGACCTTATACTCCTTGGCCCAGGAGGCGCTCACAGACGCGGGCCCTGACACTGTGAAAGACAAGGAGGAGGCCTGCCGACCGTCCACATAGAGGCCGGCCAGAACCCACCGCGACCTCTCGTCCATGGGGACGTACCTAGGCACGTCCTTACTATAGCGGTCACCCTCCCTTGCCCACTCCTCGCCGTAGGGCAGAGCCGGCCTAAGGTCAAGCGTGATTTTATACATCCGGTTGTACACCGCCTTTACCTCCACGTTGCCGTCTACGTCTATGGCGGCGGACGCCGTGTTCTGCCCAGTAGACCACCTGGAGAAGACCAGCTTCTCACTGGAAGACACAGACACCTCGGCGGGGACTGACACCTCGTGTCGGCCCGGGAGCACCCACAGCTCCGACGTCTGCTTCCCGTCTATAGTAGGCGTGACAGACACAGGCCGCCCCATGTGGTCCCAGACGCTCACAGACAGCCGCACGTAGACCCTAACAGACAGAGACGCCGAGTCCTCATACACCTCCCCCGTCACCGGCGACCTATACCTCAGCCTCAAAGTCACGGAGTACTCCCCAGCCCTAGTCGGCGTAAACCTCACCTGCACAGACGCAGAAGACCCCGCAGACACCCTCCCCGGCAGATCAGCCGAGTACCGCCCCTCAGAAAGCGTCAAAGACACCAGCTCGGCGTCGTAACCCAGATTCTTCAAACCCACCGAGAAGACGACCTCCTGCCCCAGCCTCGCCTCCACCGGAGACGCAGAAAACTCGAAGGGCCCCGGCCTCGGAGGAGTCACAGATACGGAATACCTCTTATCCACGTACTTCCTGCCCCCCGCGCAGGACACCCTCACCACCAGCGTATCGCTGGACGACTTGAAGCTGGTAACAGGCAGGCTGAGAGAAGCAGTCGCGCTACCCCCAGCAGGCACCGACACAGAGGCGGACCCCCGCCCCGCCGAGCCCCCCTCGGTCCACGCCTCCACCGTGTACGTCCAGCCCCGCTCGCCCAAATTCCTCACCGCCACCCTAACAGTCGCAGACCTCCCGTAGACGAAGCTGTCCCACGACACGTCCGAAATCTGCATATCGGGGCAGTACTTCTCCACATAGCTGGCTGACGCCGAGCCCAGAAGCACCTTAGTGTTCGCGTCCCACACAGTTACTTTGTACGTATACAGCTTCCCCTCGTAAATCGGCTCAACAATCGTCATACGGTATCCATATACATAACCCCCATCTACGGTGCCGGCGGCAATTAAGCTAGCCCCTTCCCTAATTTCCACATATAGGCGACCGCTAAACTTCCTCAGATCAAAAACGAGGTAGAAGCTCTCGCCGAGGTAAAGCTCCTTCCTTTCAATGTACGAAGAGTCGATCACCCACACAGGAAAATCGCCAAAACTGCCGCTGGGAGTAGGCACCGCCGTCGTAAATGGCGTAAATGCCGAAACATACGTAGCCACAAGTACAATCAGTAGGGCTACAGCGTATCGCATATGTTAATTTTGGATGGATATAAAAAACTTCTCTTAGTTATTCGTCGGCGATCTCGGTTAGCGTGAGCGTAACGACGTTGGCCACCTCCACCACGTCGCCGGGCTTCAGCGGTACCCAGCCCTTACCCCTGATATCGATCCCGTTGACCTTTGTGCCGTTTCTACTCCCCAGGTCGGCAATATAGAGGGTGCCTCCGTCGTATTTGAGGGCGAAATGCTGTCTAGAGATGTACTCAGCTACGTCAAGGTCTAAGAAATCCTGCCGGCCGTACTCGGCGTATCCATCAGTCCAAAACATATAACGGCCGCTTTTATCTACAAGAACATACCGCGGCTTAGGAATCTCCTTTATACGTCTGGTCTCTGTCCCCTCCACAGGCGGAATAGGTCTCAGCACCACAGGAGCAGGCCGCCTCAGAGTTTCAGTAGCCATATCCTCCGCGTTGACCACGTTTTATTCACTACACTTAATTTTAAGAGTTGCCACCTTTGCCAAAACCACGTCAACGTCCGGGCCTATCTTAGCCTCTGCCACGCGCTCGCCTCCGATAAAAACTCCGTTTCTGCTCCCAGCGTCTTTAATATACACTTCTCCGTCTTTTACGAAGATTTCCAGATGTTTCCGAGATATGTAGCCCACTTTGTCGGCCGGCAGTATAGACGCCAGCTCCCCCCTCCCCAGAACAGCTGGAAGAGAAACACGCATAGATTTCCCAGTCTCTATACACAAAATCTCGCACTCCCGAACCGCGGCCAGCGGGGCGGGGCCCACCTCCGCGGTGCTAGTCCCCTCCTGCGCCCCACCCGTCGTCTGTAGCGGCGGCGCCGGCCCCGCCTCGGCGGCCAGAGGGTAGGTCATCGTCGTCGCCTCGTGGGCCAGCTCCTTGGACTCCCCAGCCTGCAACTTCTCCAAAACCCTCTTCGCCTTCTCTCTGTAGAGATCCGGCACGCCCTCCTCCTCAGAAACGGCTTGAAGCACCTCCACCTGGATCACGCCGCCCTCCACCGCCTTCTGCAACTCGCCGGCAAGCTGAAAAGCCAAAGTGGCGGTTCTATCCGCCGCCACTCTCTCCTCAGAAACCTGCCTCCTGACCTCCCCCTCCTCGGTGACGACCACCACCTCGGCGCTGAGAGGGCCCCGTGGTTTAAGCCTAAACACCACACTGACGACATCCCCCGCGGAGATGTCCTCAAGCTCAACCTCCCGCACAGCGCCTAGCGACGTCACGGTGCGGCCCAGCTTTCTAGTCTCCACCACGTCGGCATCTGTCTCCATCTTTACCACAGGTCTCCTAGCCACCACGCCCCTAGCCCTCTTCAGTTCCCTAAGCAAAATCTCAGAGACGTCGCTCAGCTTAGACGCGTGATACCAAGCGCCCCCGGAGGCCGACGCGAGTTTATACAAAATCTTCTCGTTGTAGTCATACCCCACACCAATCGCAGTAATGGAGATCTTATAAGAAGCCGCGGTCTTCCCCAACGCCTCGTACCAATGCTCCTCCGTGTAATAGGGCCAAGGCTCCCCGTCTGTAATCACGACGATGCGCTTCACGTAGTTCTCAAGAGACTCCCGCCTGCCGAAGAGAGACTTAGGCCCAAACCTCAGCTCTTCAATAGCCTTCACCAAGGCTTGATACAGAAGGGTATACGTCCCCGCCTTGATCCTGTCGAGCTTACCCATCTTCTCCCTCGCCCTCTCAGCAGGCATGAGCGGGATGACGGCCTTGACCTTCTCGTCAAACGTATAGACCGCGACTACGTCGTCGGCGCCCATGTTTTCAATAAGCCTCTTGGCGATGTCGGCGGCTTGCGCCAACTTGTCGAACTCCCCCATGGACTTAGAGCTGTCGATAAGCAGTATAAACGCCATGGGGATGCGCGGGCCGGGAACCCCCGCGATAGGCGCCGAAAGCCTCACCTCTACGTCTACATACTCCCCGTCGCGGCTAGCTGAGACATCAACATTAAGCATAAAAATTTATAAATTTCACCAATATAAACTTTTATGAGGTATCTACTTCTATTGATTTTTGCGATTTCCGCCGCGGCCGCCCCCGTAGTAACAGATCAGTTCGGCACGGTAAGGACAAGCTTCGCCCCCGGCGACGCCGTGTATATCTACTTTCCAGAACCCGGCACGGCGCAGATCAAGATAATAGATACGGCCACGGGGGCCGTAGTACTTGAGAGAACAATAGACGTAAAAACCCCCGGCCCGCAACTCCTCTGGCAACTCCACCCCAACACGGCCGAGGGGACATACAGAATTTACATAACATTCAGCGGCCAACCATACGTCTACTCAATCACCGTCGCCACCCCCATACTCTGGCAACCCTACCTAGTCGCGGCGGCCGCCGCCGCGGTTGCGGCCTACATCTTGTGGTACCACCGCGCCAAACTACTGCCGAGACCCCACACGCCATTTACATACCGTCTCCAGCTACCGAACAACTACGTGGTGCAGATAAACACACCGCAAGCAGTCTTCGGCCGAGAGTTCTTCATAAAGCTCGGAGTACCTGAAGACGTGGCTAAGTACATCAGCCGCAACCACTTCGCCATATATGCGGAGGGAGGGCGGTTCTACATACAGGACGTAGGGTCCAAAAACGGCACCTGGCTCAACGGAAGGCCCATAAAGGGGCTCAACCCCCAGCCCCTCAAACACGGCGACGTCATAACCGTGGCCCAGGTGCTGAGCCTCAGGTTTCTACAGGCAAAATAGCCAACACCGCGGCAGTCGCGTTGTCCTTGCCTCCCCGCTTCAAGGCGGAGCACACCAGCATCTTAGCCAGCCCCTCCGCCGATTTGCACCTCCTAAACCTGCCCACAAGCCCGCCGTAGAGCGACCTGTCGATGAAGTCGTCCACGCCGTCGGTAGCCGCAAACACCACCTTAACCGCGTCCTCACACCCGCCCAGCGGATATCGGTAGTAATGCGGCTCCCGGTACGTCTTGTGGCCCACCGCCTGCGTTATAAAGCGGCTCTTGCCGTCCCACGACTCGTCTAGATCAGGCGCAACCAACCTATACCCCACGGCGGATCCACACCCCCCGCTCCACACATCGGGCGACATATACACGACGCTGTCGCCCACAGAGGCCACGTGGAGAACGTGCTCATTCAGCTCATACACGGCCAATGCCAGAGTCGTGGCGCCGCCCCCCGCCCACCTTGCAACCTCCTCATGCGCCTTGTTGAAGAGATCCACGAACCACTCCCTAGAAAAGACGCCCAACCTCCCAGCAACCTCAGCGAGGCCCCTCAACACGGTGCACACCGCTCTGAAGCTCGCCACCTCCCCGGCCCTAAGTCCCCCAACCCCGTCGGCCACAGCCACAGCGGCAAAATGCCCCGGCGCGATCGCCACAAGCCCAGCGTCTTCGTTGTTACTCCGCGGACCCCTGTGGCTAAATACGCCGCCCACCGCCCTAGCCCCCCTGCACCCCCACCCCCGCCGCGCCGGCCCCAGCTCCAGCAACCTCCCGCAGTCAACACCCCCCACAGCCTCCCGCGGCAACTCCCCAACCCAGAAGCGCTCAAGCGCGTAGAGCGCCGCCCTAATCACAGCCTCACTGTGATTAGGATATAGGGGCCTTTCTCCTCGTCGTACCCCAGCGCAATGACGTCGCCGTCTCTCAGCTCAAACCACCGCGACGTAGCCCCCCTCCCACGCCACACAAGATGCCACCTGCCGTCCCGGTACACAGCCGTCTTGTTCGTACTGCCCAAATCCCTAATGTACCACCTCCCCTGTATCTCCGCCAGCTCCAGATGCCGCCTAGATATATACTTGTCGGGGTCATATATGTACAGAAGCTCCCCCTCCATCTTCAAGTCCATCTCCTCCTCGTCAGTACGGCCGATGTAAAGAGTACCCCCCGGCACAGACACAGCCCTCGCCTTAACCATGAGGGTGAGGCCCCTCCGCACCACAGCCTCGCCCGTCAAAAACGCCAAGGCCTCCCCCGCGTCGGCGAAGCGCTGCGAGTAGTCGGGGGCCAGCGCCTTCGCCACGAATTTATTCAACAAGTCGTCCCCCAAGTCAGGCAACTTCAGCTCAACCCCCTCCGGCGCCCTCGACGCCGAGCAGTCGTAACCCCTCATGAACTGACAGGGATGCCTCTTGGTGGCGAGGAAGAGCGCCGTGGCGCCCACAGACCACACGTCGTTCTGAAACAAGTTAAGACCCCGAAGCTGCTCAGGCGCGGTGTACCCCCCCGGCGACACAACAACCTCCCTAGCAGACTGAAAACGCAAGACCGCCGTCCCGAAGTCGATCAGCTTCACGGCGCCGCCCCTCCTCATGAGGTTACTCGGCTTAATGTCCCTATGTATAACCCCCGCCCCGTGGACCGCCGCCAAGCCCCCCAACACCTGCAACAAAACATCTTTCACCTCCTTCGGCGAAAGAGGCTCCTTCACATCCCTCAAAGAACCCCCATCCATGTACTCAAGCACCACAATCACCGAATCCAAACCGCCGTACTTCGCCCTGTAGCTACCGAAAAAGCCGCAGACGTTAGGATGAGAAATCATAGAAAGCATCCTCCCCTCATGCTCCACAAACCTCACGTTACGCAAAGCCTCCCGCTCCTCAACACCCCTAATCACAGGCTCCTTCACCGCGTAAGGCCTACCAGACTTATCCTCCACAAGCCACACAACAGCCATCCCCCCCTCCCCCAGCCTCCTCCGCACCACATACCTCCCACCCAACAAACCCCCCTCAAACAAAAGCCCACCACGCGCCATATCAACCACACACCTCCACACCCCCCGCCGAGCCCCTCCCCGCCCTACGCCAAGCCAACACAGCCACCACAACAGCCACCCCAGCCACAGCCCCCAACCCCACCACCAACAACCGCAAAAACCCCAACTCACCACCAACCCGCACCAGCTCAGAAAAGTCAGCCTTACCCCTCAACACAGAAACATTACCAACAAGCCACCCCCTCAACACACTCAGCTCCCCCCTCACCGCGTCCAAACTGACATTCAACACCCTCTCTACACTGCTAACCTTCCCCCTAAGCATCTCAACCTCCGACCAATTCCGCCCCAACTGCCCCCTCACCACCACCAAACTACTATTCAACACACTCACCCGCAAATACAGAGAATCAACAAGCCGCTCAAGCTCATCAATCCTAGCTCTCAGAACCCTGCTGGCATTTCCTAGCCCATCAACTTCACCCCTCACGCGCTGAACCTCCGTCCAATTTCCACCCAGAAGCTCCTTTAGCCGATCCAGCTCACCACGCAGACTCTGCAAAACCTCCCTCAGCTCAGCAACCTCCCCCTCTATTTTGTCCAGTTGTTGCCTCAGCTTCTCCACATCCGTCGCGTTGGAGCCAGCCCCACCCGCGCTCGCCGCAAACACAACCACGCCAAACAACAAAACCACCAACAACAACTTCATAACCCAAACTACAACCCATTTAAAACATGTTCGCGCCTTCACATTTATAAATACCACCGAAATTCAACATGCGCACCTACCTACTCATAATCGCGCTGGCCGCACTCGCCGCGGCACAAGCAACACAGCCAGGACTCGCCACCCAGATAATCAACCTCCCCGACACAATAAAAACCACAATCGACGACATATCCTACAGCCTCGTCAAACAAAGAACGATCCTCGAGCCAATCACAGTACCGCTACCCGCCGCCGCCTACAAAGACTACGGCAACATAAAACTAATCGTAATAGCCATACCCTACAGCCCCGAAGTAGACCCCGACCAAGCCATCAGTGAAGCCATAAGCGCGCTGATTGACACCAGAAAGAGCTTCACCCAGAGAGTTAGCGAAGCCATCGAGAAACTCCTGAGCATAAGAAGTGTCTTCTACCCCTACGAAACCTTCAGAGTCAGACTCATCTTCATAATGTTCGTACACACCCAAACCCTAATAGACTACGCCATAGAGGCATCCGCCAACTTACTAAACAGCGGCAATAAACAAAGTGGAGCCGCACTTTACACAAACTCGATAATGGAGATACTTTATGCAAAATATCAGACATGGGAAAGCTCTAATAAGCCAAAACTAGAAAATAAAATAAACAGTTTCAAACTTCAAACTTCACAAAGCGGAGACACCATCACATTTACGGGCCAAGTCGACGGAAAAACCGTCCTAGAGTTCTCAGTCACCGTAACGGCGTCCAAATACACGGTGGAAATAAAAGTTAACGACCAAACACAAACCATAACGATGTGTAAATTATCTTCATCAGTTGTACAAAAAGACGAAATATATGAAAGCTTTACTGACGAACTCGCCGAAGAGATACGCGCAACCCTACCAAAACTTACATCACAAGATCTTGAACGCGTTTTTGCAGGTAAAAGCGACATCAATAATATCATAAACGATTTCAATACTGAAATAGACAATTATTATTATGATTATATTATTAGACCCAAAATCACATACTATAAAAATTCTATTAAAGGATATATAAATATTATTGATTTATTTAATAAAAATTATGAAACTACTTGTAGCGATGATAACTGCGATTGTGAAAATGTTAAAAAACAAATGATAGACTCCATTTTACAACAATCAAGCTCTTTGGAATCGTGGCTAAAAAACAGCTACAAGCGGATGCTGGAAGACATAGATGGTGCAATTAATAATTGTTTAGGTGTGGTGAATGATATCAAGTCCTCTCTTCTGCCAAATTGTGATAATGATAACAGTTGTAAAATGATACGAAACACTCTTGAAAACTTTGGGAACTCTTTAGCTGGGAAAATCGGCTCTGAGGCTGGGAGATGCGTCGGAAAGTACCTCGGAGAGATAGCTAAAAAAGGCATCAATTCTGTGGTTTCTACTATACCGGTGGTTAATCTTGGCTACATTCTGGCTAACGGCATCATGGGAGCATTGCAGAAGCAGGTTACGATAGAAGGCAAAATAGTTTCAGAGCCTGTGCTTGCTGGGGGTCTCGGAGGTTTCAAGGTCTACTACGTGTCGAACCGCATAGCTTGTTACAGCAGAGAGATAAGAGATATATCTGGCCAAAACTTCGAGAGCAAGCCAAGCACATCAGAAGCCATATTCGCCGCCATCACGGGCTTTATTTCAGCTGTCGGACAGCTCTTCTTAGGGGACCTCGCAAAGACCGTAGATCTCATACCCATAATCCGCACTGTAGATATGCCTACAGATGGCTACTTCATGTTCACCGCAACGCCCGGCGTCTACGTGTTAAAGATCGACAATCTTAAAGCAAGAAATATAGTAGATAAATTTAAAAATGATATGATAGATAAAATACGAGAGAACTTAGCAAATTCTTACAATAAAGGATCTAAATGTAAACTTTATAAGAAGATTAATGAGAAAGTTGAAAACGTATTAAGCACGACGAATCTCGGAAACAGGGCCGAACTTTATCGGGAAGCCTACGGAAAAGATTATGATTATAATAATAGGGAAAGCGATACGAGCACTCTTACTCTGAATCTGTATTTCGTCGTTATTCCGCCGTATATGGCTGGGACGAGGTTTGGTTCTGGTTACAACTACACTCTTGTGGCGGACTTGTTTGGGCTTTTGCGGAGTTTTCTCTCTCCCACGCTTGGCGATGTTCGTCGGCAGATTGTAAGCTCTACCAATATATGCCCCGTCTCGACAGTCCGTACTTCACCTGGAGTAGTTGGAGGCGCCATTGAGTCTGCCTGCGTTAACATCGTGAGAAGCGCCGAAGGGGTAGTAGATAACGCCATGTCGCGTGTTATTAATAATTTATTCAATTTTGAATTTCATCCGAAAGACCAGATAACCTGTTCTTTAGAGGATGTGTTGAAATACAGCGTAGATGCCGCGATTGATGCGGCTAGGAATGCAATAGTAACCGAAATCTCAAGAGCCATTTCAGATAGGTTAATAAACGAGCTTTTTAAAAGTATAGAGCAGTCTGTATGCAGTTGGCTGGGCGACCAAGTAGGTAATCGAATTGAGCAGGGGCTTTCCTCCTTGTTGAAAATGCTTTTCGATCTATACGGCACTAGTGGCTTTCAGAACCAGAAAATGTCTTACAGCTTTCGTGCATCTTACGACTCAGGTTCCAACGAATTAACGGAAGCCTTCTGTAGACTTGTGGGAAGTCCTCAGATAATCAATTACCTTGGTCTCTATGCAGTAAGGATTTTCGACGCGGCGGAGGAGGGTCTCTACGTCCCGTCCTACTTCCTCTCTGCCTATCCCATACAGTTCAAGGAGTCGCCTACGGCGAGGTGGTGCTACAGCGTTGTTATGAGCCCCTATTATATATATAAACAGCCACCGTTACCAACAAGGGAGAAAGAGGTGAAAAGTCTTTTAATCGACGCCTTAGATGTCATAAGAGATAATGAAAATCTTAAGACGGGGCTTTTGAACTTCTTGCGAGATAAGTATGTACAGACAAAAATACTATTGATATTTCCATGGCAAGACAACGCTGTAAAAGAAAATAATAAAGTTGCGTGTAACCCCTGGGCGTGGCCAATACCTTGGTATAATCCATATCTCGACTTTAACAAATGCTGGAGCGATGGCGACCTTAGATGGACTATAGATTCGCTACAGTTAGGTCATCTTTCCCAGAGTGATATGCAATTTCTGAGAGGACTTTTAATGCAGAGGTCGCGTTTGATTGAGGTGCCGGTATTGGCAGGTGTTAATAAGTATTTCGACGCATTTAAGGTCTATCCGGCGATAGCAGTGAGGGAGGTCGGCAATCCGAATCCGTATTACTTCGTGGTGCCTTACTCTACGCCTGCCCGGGAGCTCTTTGTGCTGGGAACAGTGGGCGATGTCGTGGTGTACGACGGAGGCTTAAGAGGGTCTGGCGGAGAGAAGCCGTTTCTCTACTACGACGTATCTAAGTAGGCGTAACCTCTAAATATATTTTTTTCTTGGTGCAGAAATAGCCGTAGATGAACTTAGGGACGTCCTCTCCTTTTTCACACAGCGCGTAGCCCTGTTCCCTCAGGTTTTGAAGCAGGCTGGAGTCAAGCCAGCTGGAGATTTCTGGAGATGCAGAGGCTATGTTCTTGATCCTGTTAATTATCTCGTCCACTGCGGCGTTGCAACCTTTGGTGATGAGTTTTTGTGCATCTACGACGGCTTGGTACGCCACTCTGCACATTGTTATATTTTCTAGGCCTGGGGGCTCGGCGCGCGCCTTGATTATGTATGTGCCGGCGGGGAGGACGTACTCTGTCTGGGGGGTTTTGCTGGGCTGTATTATGACCTCGGCGGTGGTTCCTATGACCGTGGCCGTGGTGGGGCCTGTGACCACTATGCAGGTGGGGGCTCCGCAGCGGCACTCATTGTCGGGGCATATCTTTAGGGTGGTGCCGTATGGTATGGCTACGTGGGCGGTTTTGCTCTGGCCCGGCTCTAGGTCTAGCAACGCCTTGACGGCGGCGGCGACGTCATCTGTGTGGAAGTCCTTCGCCTTGTCTAGCATGTAGAGGTAGGTGCCGTATATGGCGGCGGCGGCCGCGACGAGTAGCGCCACCAGGAGGACGTAGGAGGGGTTCATCTCCCGCAGAGCTTTCCGCCTGGCTTGGCCACGACCACTGTGGCGGCGCCTTCGCCCACAGACGCGGCGGCTATGGCCACGTAGTAGGTAGGGTCGCTCATCATGCAGTATTCGGGGGGTATGGCCACTTGTATGTAGTGGAGACCTGTGATGTTGAAGTACCAGATGGACTCGCGGGGGTCGAAGGTGCCCAATATGGGGAATCTGTAGGGCTTGCCGCCTGTGACGTCGTAGAGGGCGGCGGCGTATGTTATGAGCTGGATCTGTTTCTGGTCTCTGGTGAGGTTTACGGCGGCTTTGACTCCGCCAAAGGCTCCGAGGTTCTTAAGCTCCACCTTCACGTCAGCCGCCGAGTTTATGAACGCCATTACTCCATTGTCGCAGGTAGCCACGGCGTATATCGACGAGATATAGAAATAATTGTTGCCACTGCTGACCTTTACATCTAGCGTATCCAGCTTGCAGAAGACGCCGCGGAGAACGGCGTATGCCCCCACCTTGTCGGTGAACAACACGTTGAAATGCTGAGTGTACAGTTTTTTAAGAGTATCCGGCAGGTTTTCCGTGTTTTTTAGTACCGCCTCCAGGGTGTTGGCTGTGGCGTATGCGGCTTCTTCTGCGGCGTTTCTTAGGATGTGTTCTACTTCGCGTTTTGCTACGGTGTAGTTCTCTATGGCGGCGGTTGGGCCTATTGTCCTCTTGGGTAGGGCGATTAGGAGGAGTAGGGTTATGACGAAGATCAGGGCGGCTACCCCTATTAGGACTTGGCCTCTCATCGGGAGAGGCGGAGGGATATTATTCTTCCTTCTCCTCGCATGAGGATGAGCGTGGCGCCGTCTGACCGCGCCGGGTCGTAGCCTCTTGTGATGGTGTATATTACGCCTCTGGTGAGGGATATGACTGTGAGGTTGTACCCGACGTTGGGGGGCAGTAGCGTCTCTAGGGCGGCTTTGGCGTACTGCGGGTCGCCGGAGCCCGCGGCGCCGTAGGCCACGGCGTATGCCACGCCTGTGTCTGCCCAGTGTATGAGTATCCTCTCTGCGTTTATCTTGAGGGCGTAGTCGGACTGGACGTACTGCACCTTGAAGAGGTGCTGGGCCACGACGAAGGTGAGCACAGTAGCCACGACGAGGAGAGCCGCCTCGAGGAGAGCCGCCTGGCCCCTCATCGTGTGGGAGATATGAGGACGGTGCCGTCGGGCAGAACCAGAAACGCCGAAGCCGGTCCCGAGTAGAGCGCGGCGGGGTTCACGCAGTCCAGCGGCTTCACGCCGGCTTTTGTCGCCACGTCTTTGCTTATCACGTAGCTGGGGGAGGGGACCAGCAGGTAGTAGCCTTCGCCGTATCCGTACAGCGTCGCGTCTATGAGGAGCGCTGGGAAGCCCGAGGCGACGAAGTACTTCACGTCTCCGCAACACTCCGCGTAGTAGGGGGTTATTAGGCAGTACCTGTCGCCTATTCGCAAGAGCCGCGTGGCGTTGGGCTTGAACCGTACTTTCTCTCCGGCGTCTAAGGCGTCGGCGACCAGTGACGTCCTTGCCTCTATCACGGCCACGTAGCCCGTGACGGTGGTGTAGAAGTTCTGCACTGCGAGGTACACGGCGGCAATAAAGGCCACAACGAGAATAGCCGCCTCCACGACGTTCACAGCCTTGTCTATACCCCTCTTTTAAATTTTTACGAGGCATAGACCCTTATCTGGGGCCTCTCTATCTGTACGTCGGGTGAGCATTGGGTCACGATTATATATTTGCCGTCTTTCATGCCTAGTCTGGGGCCGTCCAGCTTGCCTGTGCACTCCCCGAACTCGCTTGTGTGTGCCACCTTTTCTACTATTATGATGGTGCCGGTGGAGTCCAGCACGTCGACGCCTTGGGGTGCGTTGATTCTGCAGGTGGCGGGGTTGCGGGTGTCGAGACCCACGGTTATTTCTCCCCCCGTAATTTTGACTGGGTAGTAGAGGTTTATCTTGGCCGTGTAGTTGCCGGGCTCTTTCAATGCCCGTTGTAGGGCTATTTGGACTAGGTAGGTAGCTTCGCGGCATGCGTGGCTGTTTATGCTGTAGACTGCGCCGTCGTAGACAGTAAATACGTAGAAAAGAGAGGCGACCGCCCCGGCGAGGAGGGCGGCGTAGAGGAGGACAACTGCTGGGATCTCCATCACCTCACCACGGCGGTTCTGTTATATATCTTTATAAACACTCCGCCATCGCTGTATATACACTGCTGCGTGCCTGTGATGCGAATGCAGAAACTACAGGCGCGGAAGCCGGCGGGCGGCGGTATCGTGATCTCTCTCACGTCGATTACCTCTATCTTCAGAGGCCCTCCATATACAACTTCTGCCACGTTGGTTATGTTGGTGAAGGTGGCAGTCACGTATCTGACCTTGTAGAGTTGCACCGCGGCGGCCCAGCTCCCAACCGGCTCGGCCTGCCCTCCCTCAAACGCGGCGCTCAGCGTGCCGCCACGGAAGCCCCTCAGCTCGCCGGGCGGAGACGGGAGCACGTACCAGACCCTGAAGCGGCGAATCTCGCTTGAGCAGTTGGTGACAGCCTCGACCCGGACCGAGGCGAAGTAGGCGGCTTGTCTAAAGTTTATCACGTTGCCAGTTTCTACCATCTGCCAAGCAGGCTCAGTCCTCTCGGCCGAGGCGAGCAGGGGGGAAATATATGAAAAAACTAAGAGGGAGGCGGCGATGAGGAGGAAGAAAAAAACAACGGCAGGTATTACATCCATTACCTGACGGTTATTGGATAGAGGTCGGTACGCTCAACAGTGTTACTACTAAGGTAGTATACCGCTACATAATACGTGACGCCAGGACTCAATTGTTGGTTCTCTACCACATAACTTATAGTCATAGATTGGCCTGGACCTAGCGGTATGCCCTGTTTACCTGACGATCCGCACTGTTGAGTTTGTTGGCTTGATGTTTGAAACGGAGATGTTGCTGTCGAAGTGGCCGGAATCGTTGTCGCACTCGTATCTGCGGAGCCTCCGCCCATAATAGTTGCCCCTAATATACATGTAGAGGCGCCGCCCGTTTCTCTTACTGTGATTGAAAGATCGTATTTTTGGCCAACTTTCGTTATTGTTGCTTTTTCTATTATTACTTTTGGCTGTGGGCTGAAGAATCCGCTCATCATGCCCCAGAACATGAGCACGGCCGCGATTCCTATCACTGCGAGGAGCACGGCAATTACCACGCCGCTGATGCCTCTGAGTTTTTTCTGGTTTGGGCTTTGCATGCTGTTTATTATTTGGTGTATTTTAAGTTTTTGTGCTGTGAATTGGGGGTTCGGGGTGGTAAATGTTTTTAATTTGTTTCTTGTGTGTTTTATGCGGTTTCGTGGCTTGAGGGTTGGCTTGTCTGGCGTGAGGGGGCGCGGTGGGAAGAAGGGTGGAGGCGAGGTGGAGGAGGGGGTGGGCGTGTCTGGTGTGAAGGTGTGGAGGGGGGTGCCGGAGGGGCGTGTGGTGAAGCAGTACAGTGTCGGCCTTACCAAGATATACATAGTGGAGAGCGGCGCTTTTTATAAGTACGTTGTGGCTGACCCGGAGGTTGATGGGCGTGCGTTGAGGAGGCTGGGGGAGGCGTTGGAGGAGTTTGTGCAGAGCGTAGATCCAAGTCTGTTTCTAGACGTCGGGAGGAGGGAGGAGGCTTTGAAGGTGCTTAGGTCTGGTTTGGCTAAGCTTGGCGTGCGGGATGATACGTTGCTGTATTTTGCGGAGCGGGAGCTGTTGGGGTTTGGGCCTCTTGATCCGGTTCTGCGGGATAGGCAGCTGGAGAACGTGGAGTGTAAGGGTCCGGGGAAGCCGCTTAACGTGGTGCATGTGGAGTTCGGCCGTATCGAGTCCAACATGGTGTTTAGCGAGGCGGAGCTGGATAGCTTGGTGCAGCGCCTCGTCTTTAAGGCGGGTAAGTCTTGTAGCGCCGCCTCGCCTAAGGTGGACAACGCGCTTCTGCCCGGCGTGGGGAGGCTCACTGCGACTTGCGGGAGGGAGATCTCGGGTGGTAGCTCCTTCGTTGTGAGGATCTTTCCTGAGAGGCCTTGGACTGTGCTGGGGCTTCTGGAGCGCAACACGCTGTCGCCGGAGGTGGCGGCGTACCTCTGGCTGGCCGTGGAGTACAAGATGCCTATCCTCATCGCTGGGGAGATGGGGAGCGGCAAGACGAGCTACGCCAACGCCATCTTGGGCTTGGCGCCGCCGGATAGGCGCATAGGGACGGCCGAGGACGTGGCTGAGTTCAACATCCCGCATCTGAATTGGCAGAAGTATCTGACCGACGAGAGGAGGGGGATCGACCTCTTTGAGCTTGTCAAGCTTCTTCTGAGGGCTAACGTGGACTACGTGGTTATCAACGAGATCAGAGGCGCCGAGGAGTCCC
>WYEB01000188.1_pt1 | contig 23955 bp, 34 predicted proteins | sample 6343061 | NCBI WGS metagenome assembly WYEB01 (sample SAMN13812332, study PRJNA600296) | hot springs metagenome | biome: ENVO:00000051; feature: ENVO:00002007; isolation source: sediment sample from Evening Primrose shelf | place: USA: Yellowstone National Park, Evening Primrose Hot Spring ... | reverse complement strand
CAAAACCAAGAGTTTCCGCAAAAGAGTTTCTAAGGGCAATGCGGGAACATGCTATAGAACATGGAGTGCCTCCAGAACTTGTGGATTACGAAAGAATACTTGAGGAAGCCCGTAGGGAAGCTGAGGAGGACAAGAAGTAATCTGGAACATCCTCATAAAGCATATAAGCATAGAGGTAGCCAATAAAGTCCTCCAAAGATGCCATAACAAACTCACCCCTCAGCACTCTCTCCCTTATCTCCCTTGCTTTTTCTTTCCAATCTGTCTCTTTGTGAAGTGGGATGATTTCCTTTTCAAAGAACTCCCTCAAACTCATTCTCGGTGCGGTGTCTTTTTTCCCAGCAGGTCTTCCTACACGGACAAAGTGAGGGCAGGGAAGGTTTTCCTCTTGGATGGGTTCTTCCTCTTGAGGTTCTGTGGAATGAGGCTTTTCTCGTTTTTGCGGTTCTTTTAGTTTTTCCTTTAGTCCAAGCAGAGAATAGAGTTCTTCCTTCATGAGGCTTATTGCCAGAAGGAGAAGGTCCATAATCTCGTTGAATGGGATATCCTCCTCTTCAAGCAATGTTTTTATCCTTTGCAGGATTTCCTCTACGGTTTGTCCTTCCACAAAAGGGATTTTACTAAAATAATTCCCATGAAAGTGATAGGGTTGGATATAGGGTTTGGGCACACAAAGGTAGTTTACGATGAAGGGAAGTTTAAGTTCCCCACGTGGATTGCCTTTTGGATTAGCACGGGTGTGGAGGATGTGAAGCCCATTGAGTATGAGGGTGCCTACTATGTGGTAGGTGAGAAGTCACGGTTTTCAGGGAAGAGGATTGAGATAGCGGGGATAGACGAACTTATCAAGTATTATCCACTGATTACAAAGTATGTGTTGGAACAGCTTGGCATTCCTCCGAAGAAGGCTATGGTTATTACAGGGCTTCCTCCGGGCTATGCGGAGAGAGGGAAAGAACTTACCAAGATATTTTCAAGCATGGGCATGAAGTCCATAATTGCATTTCAAGGGTTTGGGATTTGCTACGATGTGATGGATAAATTCCCTTCAGGTCTTGTCATAGACATAGGGTTTAACACGGTGGATTACCTTTCCTACAGTGTGGAAGAGGGAAGGCTTATCAAAGAAATTTCTGGGACTATTCCCAATCTTGGAGTGATAACTGCGGTGTCCATATTTAGGGACCTGTTGCCTACCCAGAAGGGTGTTCTAAAGACAAAGCCCTTGTCTGGACTTGTGAACATCTTTTTGGAAGGCAGGTGGCGTTCGGAAGACCTTTCTCAATACAAGGAGAGGGCGTTAATTCAGTGGAATGAGATAATCAAGGCAAGGTTAAGGCAGGAGTTGGGCGTTCTCTATGGAGAGAAGTCGGATTTGATTGTGGCGGGAGGGGGTGCGTATTTGGTGCGTCCTGAGGTTTTTTCTGCGGATGATAATGCACCTATGGAGATTTACATTCCAGAGGAGCCCGAGTTTAGCAATGCAAGAGGGTATTACAAGCTGGGAGCAAGTAATGGGTAAGGTGCTTAAGTGTTCTCCAGAGGTAGCGGAGAGATTAAGCAAAAGACTTTTGAGGAAGGGTTTGGTAGTGGGAATTGTGAAGGGGACGGAAGCAGTTTCTTCGTGGGCAAACAAGGCGGATGTTGTGTTGATAGTTAGGGATGGAAAGAAGGGAAGAGGCTAATTTAGACCTTCTTGATAGGGTTTTTAACTCTGCGTTGGAGGGCAAAAGGGTTAGGGCTTACATAAGGGCGGATGAAAAGGTTTTAAATCCCTTTTCCGTTCTTGACATAACCTTTGAGGTAGATGGACAGGTTTTGGGCAGTGCCCAGACCCTTTTGAAATGCGACGTTATCGGTTCCTGTAAGTATTGTTTTACCAGAGATTACTCCCACATAGTTTTGATAAAGAACCGCATTGAGAAGACACTTGATACGAAGTGGGTAAATGTTCTAACTTGGAATGGAGTGCCCATTTTTGAGGATGACTACTACGCCAAGATAGTCATAAAGCCAGAGTATATCGCATGCTTCCATCAAAAGGAGGATGTAGAGAGGTTGGTAGTATACCGCTATAACAGTATAAGTGTGGAAAGGAAAGGCAGTCTTGCAATGGTGATGGTTTTGGAGAAAGACCGTGTTATCAGATACTTTACGGAGAACCTTGAGGTTGGGCTGTGAGGCTGCTTTTCCTGCTTGTTCCCGCTGTGGCCTTTTGTTTTTGCTTTGAGGATGCGGGGCGGTATTATGGAGTATCTCCGCACCTTCTTTGGGCTATAGCAAAGATAGAAAGCAACTTCAACCCAAGGGCAATAAACCGCAACAAAAACGGAACCTACGATATAGGACTTATGCAGATAAACTCCTCATGGTTTTCATACCTCAAAAAGCACGGAATAAACCCATCCCTACTTTGGGAACCCTGTTATAACGCCTATGTGGGTGCAATGGTTTTGAGGCACTGCATTGACACCTATGGCTACAGCTGGAGAGCAGTGGATTGCTACAACAAGGGCAAAAAGGCAAAGGAAACCTCCATGTATGTTTGGAAGGTCTATAAAAGCCTTCTTCAATCCCGAGCTTATGCAAACAAGTAAGGTCAATAAGAAGCACAAAACACACCTTAATCTAAACTGGAAGAGGAGAAGGTATATTTCTAATTTTGTTTGCAATGCTTGGAATATAATTTTGCTTTATGTTCAAACTCCTGCGGGTTTTGTGGTCTAAGAAGTTCTTCCTTGTAGGCTTCACAGTGGGCTTTCTGGCTTCTTTTGGCACTCTCTCTCTGCACAGGGTCTTCTCCAAAGAGACCCTCAAACAGCAAAAAACCCATGAGGGCACCCAAAAGGGCACCCAGCATAAACTCAATTAGCTTGCCCATTGGATGGCCTCCTCCCAAGTGCCCTTTCAATCAATGCCTTTGCTTGAGAGTATGTTAGTGTATTCTCCTTTAGGGCCTGATTGAGAGAAAATCCCTCTCCTAAAACTTCCTGCACCATCTCCCTCGTAAGCTTCCCTTCCTGAACGAGGTTTTTTATAAGCTGCTTTTGTTTGTCAGAGGCGGGAACCTCCCTTGTATCAGGAAACATCCTCTTAATCATCTGATTGATAAAGTCCTCTCCCACCAATCTCTCCAGCAATCTCTTCATTGCCCTTGTATAGGCCGTCCTTGCCATCGTGTCTGTTTTGCCCTCACTCCTATGTGCCTCTCCCACCTCACACAAAACTATCTCACTCTCTCCCACTATAACACTGCACGACACACTCACAATAACCATCTCAGGGCTGGCGTAATCCACCTTCACACTTTCTCTTATGCTCCCACCTACCTCCACTACCTTAGACACAAGATACTGCCACAGCTTCAACGCTAAAGGCCTGCTAATTTCATAGTTATTGCCTATCCTCACCACAAGGTCCCTGTTCTCCTCAATCAGGGACCTCAAATCCTCTAATCTCACAGGCAACATCCTCTCCATAGCTACCACCTCCTTCAGGTAATTATTTTAGTCTAAATTCCCAGAATTGTCAAGAGGGAGTTAACTAAGTCAGAAGGGAAGGATGCTAACTTAGTTAACCCTTTATTAGGAAAGCTGGGCGAGGACTTCTAAGGATTTTTCTTTTTGGGCTTGGGCGTAGATTTCAAGGGTGGTTTTGCTGGAGCTGTGTCCTAAGAATTCTTTTAGGAAGTTAATGGGAAGGCCTTTTCTTGCGAGCCAGACTGCGTAGGTGTATCTGAACCTGTGGGCGTTAACTGGGATATTGTAGCCAAGAGATTTGAGTTCTTTTTCAAGGTCGTGGAAAAAATTCAGGGCGGTTCCCTTTTTGAGTTCAAGCACTTTTATGGATTTAGGGAAAGCAAGGGTATATCTGAAAAACTTCTCGCCAGCGGAAAGTTCCACCAGCCTTTTCTCTATAAGCTGTCTATACTCCTCTTTGAAAAACACCATTGGCGCCTCCCTCTCCTTTGAAAACTTTCCTTTCACCCGCACAAAGTAAAAGACCTTTTTCTCTCCCTGACTGCTTAACATCTCCCTCTTGAAAATGTCCTCTCTTCTTACAGACAGTGCCTCAGATAGCCTAAGCCCAGAACAGAGCAAAAATACAGAAAGAAGATAGTAGATGGGAGGTTTTGGTTTTGTTCCCTCAAGGGTTCCTCTTATGGCAGACAGAATTACCTCTACCTCCTCTTCGGTGTAGTATTTGCGTGCTTTGTTGTCAAACTCCTTCTTCTTTTTGAGTTCTTCTAATGCCTTCTCTGAAAACTCATAGCTATAGCCTCTCTCCCGAAGCCACTCATAAAAAAGTTTGACCTCCATCAACACATCCATCGCACTCCTATGGGAAAGCCTTTTTCTAAGTTCCTCGTAAAACTCAAAAAGTTCCCTCTTGGTAAAATCCCTCAGTTCTCCCAAATGCATTAGCAGATACCTCTTCTTCTCAATGGTCTTTGGGTCCCTTACTTTTGACAGTTCCTCAAGATACAAATCAATCAGATACATCCTCCAATGCCCTCATCAACGCATGCTTGCTAATAACAACTCTACTGAGCCCTTCCTTCACCAAACAGTATTTGATAGCCATATCAAAAAGTTCATCCAACTCAATACCATACTCTTTGCTAAACCACTCTATGTAATCCGTGTCCGCATTGCTAAGTTCAAAATACCTTCTCACAAAAAGCACATCCCTAAAGGGTGCTATCTCTTGTTCCAACTCCACTTCAAACCGCTTGCCTACTTCCTCCCAGACCCTATCTGCATCTTCCTCCACATCACGGGCAAACTCATAAAAAAGCACCCCCAGAAAGGGACCTAAAGGCACATCTCCATAGACCTCAAAAAGCAAAGCCAAAGAAAGCACGGAAATCCCAATAGTCATTTCCCTCTCACCTTCTGCCTCAACATTTTATCCTTGAGAAGCTTTATCTCCCTCTGGAGGTAGTTCCTCACCAAACTGGCAATGTTTTTCCCCACCTCCTCCTCATAGCCCTTCTTCACAAGCCCAAGGGCTAAAGCCTGATTTCCTACCTTCATAAACTCATCCAAAAGCCCTCCATCCACAAATATAGTCAGTTCCCTCAGTCCATTCTGCTGAGTCTGGCTTTCTATACTCAACTTCTTTATCCAGTATCTTGCCTCTCCAATAGGGTCCTCTATGCTTGCAGACTGAACCTCTTTCAAAAACTTCTTCAACTCACTCTCCCAGTTCTCTCCCAACTTCTCCCTCACCTCCTTGGGCACATACAAACATCCCTCAAAAAACTCCTTGGGCGAAACTCCCTCCTTTTTAGCCTTCTCCAACAGCAAAGCATTGATGGTAAGTAGCTTGGAAACCAAAGCCTGCTCTTCAATACCCAAAATAAGGGCTATCTCCGACAAAAGGTCTTTCCTGTTTACTCTCCCCATTTCCAAAACACCTCCTTGTCCTTTACGCTGTAGTAAATGCCTCCCACCCAAAGGTCCGCATACAACTTCCCATCTCTGCACTCATATGCACCAAAAAGGGCAAAATCTTCATAGAGAAGCTGGCACTCCTTCAAACCAACAGCCTTCCTCCGAACATTCCTCTCCCTCTCACACACCCTCTCTAAACTCTGAACGCACCCCTCCGCCGCAGACCGCCACTTCTGAGATGCCGCATCCAACGGACGACCACTTAACGCAAAAAACACAATCATCACATACAATCCCACCACAAAGAAAAAAAGCAAATACAAAAGCGCCTTTTCAGAGCGGCTGTAATACATTTACCAGCCCCGCTTCCTTAACCACCAATAAGCTTTGCCCCTCCCTCGGAGGAACATCGGCTACTACCTTCAAGACCTTCCTCTCTCCTCCCTCATCCCGCACATAAACAACATAACAATCTTGCCCTCTCTCCACTCTCTCAACAACAACCTTGTCGCCCATAGGATTATTTTACCTATTGCGGGTTAACTAAGTCTTTCAAAACAGCATCAAGTTAGTTAACCAAAATTAACTAAAATAGATTGCATGATGGAGAGGGAAGTTTTGCAGGAAGTGGTAGGAGAGCTTTTTAGGTCGGAGATGAGGGACTTTGTTTTGAGGTCCCTGAGGCTGTCTGAGCTGGACATAGTGCCAGTGCCTATATTTACCATTCCTTATCTGAAAGCGGACAGGTCGCCGTTGCAGCTAAGGCTTCGGGTAGGGAACGAGGAATTCACTTACAAGGGCATGAAGGCCATAGCCCTTTTGCGGTATAGAAGGAAGATGCTGGTTAGCAAAGAGGACAGGAGCGTGGTATTGCGGAAGTGGTATCGTGGAGATGGTCAGGACATACCAGAGAATACGATGGTGATTACAGTTGGGGATGTGTTGTTTTGGGAGCCAGAAAGGAGGGTGCTTTTTATCTATCCGGGCGTTGGCACGAGGAGGAAGTATGTAGGTAAGGTCTTCAATCTTGATAGGAGGGCCTATTGCTTGATAGAGCCCGAGGCGGCGGAATCTGGTGGCAGGCGGTATGCGGTTCCTGTGATTAGACCTCTTTTGAGTGAGGCGGTAAGTCTTTCGGAAGATTTTCTGGAAGACCTCAAGCTAATCCATCAGCACATTAGCTGGCGCCTTGGTCTTGCTGAAGAAAGCCCGATATACAGGGCAGTTTTGGACAAACTAAACCTCAGGGCAGAGATAGAAGAAGAGGAAGAAGAGGAAATCTCTCCAGAGGAAGAAGAGGACATCGCCTTCTAAAGCCCTCCATAGCGGAACCTCCTTCCTCTGCCACCACCTCCTCTTTCCTCTTCCTTTTTCTCTCCCTTTTGTCTTTCCCTCAAAAATTCTCTAACTTCTGGTTCCAAGAATTTAGACCTTTGAAAATCAAGACTTTTCTCTGGGTGATTTTAGGAAATCCTTGAAAATCAAGGGTTTCATGTGTTTGCTGGATAAGGGAGGGATTGGGGGAAAGGTATAACCCCTGCCACCTAAACAGTCCAGCGGGTTTTAAGTTTTACCCACTTAACATAACTAAAAACTTAACAAAAAACTTAACACGCAAATCGGTGTCTCTCAAGCACTAAATTTAACTGTCTGTGGCTACTTTATCAAACTCTTACCATAGAAGGTAAAGCTACAAATCAACAAAGGAAAAAGAAAGTTCAGGAAACCCGCCAAAGATTTCAGTAGCCAACTCCTCTATCTTCTTATGAAACGACGCAAGACAAGTAGCAAAAACCGTCTCATCGCAAGTAAGAAACTCATCCACCGCCAAATCTACACCTGCAAGAAACTCCTCAGCCTCCCAGAACTTACCATGTTCCACCGCATAGGAAACAATATAGTAAATTTTTGCAAACGACTGCCCAAGGTAAAGAATAGTCTCCTCCACATTCACACCACTAACCAAACCATGACAGACTTTGTAAAGCAAGGAAGCAAAAGACCCACGCAAAAGAGTTAGCTTATCAAAAACCCTCTCCCTCATAAACTCTATAAATTCCCTTTCCTCATGCATCACAGACACCTCCTAAAGCAAGTAAAAGGGCACCCAAAAGGGCACCCAGAAGGGAAATTACTCCTCTTGCTTGAACACTACCCTACCTATGGGACCCTTTATTGGTTCCTCTCCCAAAAACCGCAAAACGATTGGGTATAACCGCTCCGCAAAGTCCATAAACTCACTGCCCATAACCCTAAACATGTCCTCATCATAGTAGAACTCCTCACCATTAACCTTCTTCCACTCACCGCCGACAAACTTCCTGAACAACTCGCCTAACACCTCTTCAAGGTCAAAGTCTGGGTCTTTGCCTCGTATATAGCCCGCATACAGCACCGCATAAATCACATCAACAAGGGCATTAAAGAAAGCCTTGACTTCCTCTGGGTGCTTCTGCAGCACCCTCTGACACTCTGCCAAAAACTCCTTGAGATAGGGCAACTCTAACACCATGGCGGACACCTCCCGTAAGTTTTTCATCCATTGCATCAATTTAATCCATTGTTTCCTCTTCACTCTCTTTAAGCACCTCGTCTATTTTCTTTGCAAGTTCCCTTGCGGCCTCCAAGCTTTCATCTCCTTTTTTCCAAAACTCATCAAGAATTTCATAAGCTTTCTCAACCGCATAACTGTTTTCACACTCCCTTACCCTCCAAATGCACTCTAAAACAAGCACCGATGCTTCAAGTTTTCCCACAACTTCTCCATCTCCACCACCTCCTTCAGGTAAAAATTTTAGTTATTTTTGCCAGAATTGTCAAGGGGGAGTTGGGATGTTTTGGAGTGTGAGAAGTTGCTATAATAAAAAAAATAGCATGCGGGAAGTTGAACCCATTTTTGATTTGAGGGACAAGAGGTTGTTGGGATATGAGGTGCTTTATCGTGGAGTGGAGGACAGGGAGGGATTTTTTGAGGTTTGCACGGAGAGGGAGGATTTGGAGATATTTTTGGGGCATGTGGAGGGGATACGGAGGGTTAAGAGGGATGGGAAGTTGTATTTTGTGAATGTTTTTGGGAGCACGGTTTTTATGTATTGGGATGTGATTGAGAGGGAATGTAGGGATTTGAGGGATTGTTTGGTGTTGGAGATAAGCGAAAAGAGGAAGGTAAGTTCAAAGGTTTTAAAGAGTATTTTGGAGAGGTTAGGCTTTCGTGTGTGTCTTGATGATTTTGGGAGTGGGTGGAGTTCTTTGGAGTTGATGTTGTGGTTAAGACCTCAATTTGTGAAGTTAGACGTGAAGCATTTTCATGAAGTTTTACCTTGGTTGGTGAGGTTGATAAAAAGCCTTCAGTTAAGGCCTATAATAGAGAAGGTTGAGACAGGAGAGGAGTTGGAGTTGGTTAAGAAGAGTGATGTTTGTCTTGTTCAAGGGAAAGTTTTGGAAAGCGTCTGGGCATGAGGTTGAGGTCTCCTATAACTTACTATGGAGGGAAGGGCAATTTAATTAGCAAACTCCTTGAGTATGTGCCTTGGCATGAGTATTATCTTGAGGTGTTTGGAGGGGGTGCGTCTTTGCTTTTTGCCAAAGAGATGGTAGGTGCTGAGGTCTATAACGACATAGATGGAGAGCTTGTTAATCTTTTTAGGGTTTTGAGGGACCACTTTGATGAGTTCTACAGGAAGGTGGCTTTGACGCCCTATGCGAGGGAGGAATATCTGTTTTGCAGTCAAACTTATAAAGATTGCGACGACCCTGTGGAGAGGGCACGGAGGCTTTTTGTGGCCCTGAGGCAGGGATTTAGCGGGCAACCAGATGCAGGCTGGAGGTATGCCTTTAAGTCAAAGAAAGCTGGACTTTTTGCCTCTGTAAGTAGTTGGCTTTCTACTATAGAGATGCTTCCGTATATTCACATGCGGCTGATGTATGTTCAGATAGAAAATTTGCATTGGAAGGAGTGTATGGAGAAATACAACGACTGGGAATGGGCGGGCTTTTTCTACCTTGACCCGCCATATCTTCCTGAAACAAGGAGAAGACCCTCCGCATACAGGTTTGAAATGTCCCAAAAAGACCACGAGGAACTTGTGGAGTGGCTTCTAACAAAAAGCAAAACAAAGGTAATGCTAAGTGGCTACGACAACGACCTTTACTTTGAACTGGAAAAGGCGGGATGGAAAAAGATTTGTTTTGATGTGGGATGTCATGCGGTGGGAAAGACAAGGGCTACAGGGCTCTTGGGAGAGAACGCATGCCTTGTAAAAGACCAGCGAAGGCTTGAGTGCATCTGGACTAATTACCTTTTAGATTTCTAAAATGCTAACATTTCCCTTAATCCACCACATCATCTATCTCTTTGACAAGCTTTGCAAACCTGACCTTTTCCAGTTCCTTTGTGATGAGATAGTAGCCAAGTTTATCTGAATCTGTGATTATGTATTTGCCGTAGCCCTTTACCACATAGCCTCCCTTTTCAGAGGGTTTAAACTCAAAGGGCTTCAGAGGAAGAACCACTCCAAGCACTCCCTTGTTCATTAGTAGTCTTGAGGCCAAACCCGCCGTATGAAAGCCCACCGCATTGCCATATTCGTGTGCCATCTCCAGCCTTGCCCTTCTCACAAGGTCTTTTTGAGAAACTCGGTGGATGATATGCCAGTCCTTGTGTGGGTATGGGAGGATTTGGAGAATTGGGCTTTCCTTCTCAAAGAGAACTCCACTTGGAGTTTCTATTGTGAATTTGTTTATGTTGGATGCGTAGGTAGAGTTGCCGTAGCGGATGAACCTCAAACCTATCAGCACTCCCTTTATCCACAAAGACCACACTTCCATTCTAAAAGGTTCATCCTTCTTGAAGTAGCCCTTTATCCACTCAGACCCGGTCCAAGTAAAGGTCATATCGTAGAAAGTTCCGTTTGTTAGCTTTTCCACAAACTCCTGAAACTCTTTCCCGTTTGCAAACTCGTCCTTCTCCAAGTCCTTCTCCACCCGTGTTTGTGCAAACTTCAAGGGATACTCCTCACTCCATCCCGCCGCATACCGCCAAGTTTTATCCGAGAGCTCATGCTTTACATTGAACGCCAACCTCCAGAAGGGAAAAGCAGAGGTTTCCACCACCTTCCCGTCTTTGGTTTCAAATACGGTCTTGCTTTCAAGCACGTCCCTCACTTGCAAGTCCATTTCCATCACCTCCTGTAGTATTTATTAACCGACCGTTTTAGTGTTTCCTGACAGGAGAGGCACCTCTATGGGAGAGTTGGAATCGTTCAGCACTACATAAAAAACTGGATACTTTCTATCCCTTACCTCGTCAAACTCACTGCTGTATGCCCACATTAGTCTTGCCACTGGAATATTTCTCCTCTTCATCAAAGACATAAAAGCCCTGCTTTTCCTTAAAGCTTCCACCACCGCCCTCTTATCATCCTCCGTAAGATAAACCTCGTCCACGGTTATCACAACAACTTTTGCAAACGGTGCGTTTATCACAGGCACGCACATGAAATACTCATTTGCACCGTAATGCAAAAGTTTGATACCCTTCTCAATTGCTAAGCCCCTCCAACGTTTCCACCCTTTCTCAGTAAAAGCTATTGCCGCCTTTGGCTTGAGCACTTGGGTCTTACACTCCCTCATGGCCACCACCTCCTTCAGGTAATTATTTTAGCTAAAATTTCCTGAAAAAACAAGAGGGAGTTAACCAAGTGCTAAAGATTTGGGCAACACTTAGTTAACCCTGTAGGTATAGAAGAGGGAGGAAAGGGTTAGGTCTTCGTAGCGTTTCCAGACGAGTTTTAGAAAGTCCCTTATAGGCTTTACAGCAGACCAAGTGGGAGACCTATCTACATCTCTGAGGACTTTCTCTATGGTATCTGGGCGGACTATGTAAACAGGAACTCCCTCTTCTTCCAAGATTTCCCTTCTGATATACACATGAAACGGAAGCGGTGCATAAAGCTTTGGGAAGCCCTTTACATACTCGGGGAGATGTATCTTTACGGAACATGTGGTAAGGCTAACCCACACAGTCAGAGGGACTGCATGGACAAGTCCGTCCTCTTCAATGTGATAAACAAGGACATACTCGTTGGGCATCCAGAAGAGGGCCCTTATTTGTCCTACCTCTACGGGCACCCTCTTTTCTGGTTTGACTTTGTATCTCTCGGGCCCCAAGCTGTCTTTGTAAAGCTTGAGAGAGAACTTCAACTGTTCCTTATCAATCATGGCCAACACCTCCTTATTGTTTATATAACCACTCCCTCCCCCAATTTCTGACACACTCACCGCATCCTCATGGGCATTACCAAGTAAGAGTAGTCCTCTCCAAGCTTGAATACTACAGGATTTTCCTCGTCTATCAACAGCATCTCCACAGTGCCCTCGTTTATCTCTGTAAACTGCTTGATGAACTTGGGATTGAAAGCAATAACAAGCCCTTCTCCTTCTACTTTTGCGGACACTTCATACTCAACCCACTCCGCCCTCAGAGTTAATACCTCTCCTATGTGGAATACCACCATCTCTAAACTGGAAAAGCTTTCCAAAACCCTGTCCAGTTCCTTTATATCCACTAAAACCCTTGTTTTGAACTCCTGAGGAAATACCGCCTTGTAATCGGGATAGTCCCATCCTGAAACTCTCAAAGCCAACTCCCAGTCTGTTCCCGCAATAAACACAAAGTTTTCAGATTTGCCCACCTTCACACTCTCTCCCTTCTCCCTCTTCAAAAGGTCCAAAAGAACCTTCAGTCCATTTTGAGGAAACTTTAACCTCATATCAAAGGAAACATCCGCCCTCAAATAAGCCAACCTGTATCCATCCGACGCCACAAAATTCACACTTTCTCCTTCTCCATCCATAAGCACATACCTCAAATAATCCCTGTCATTATCCTTAGAAGGCAAAGCAAAACCCACCTTCTCTATAGCACTCCCCAAAAGCTTTGTGGGAAACACCGCATCGTAGGTAGGCACTGGGAAATCTGGAAAACTTTCCACAGAACCCAATGAAAGCATACCCTTTAAACCTCCTGCCTGAACCACAAGCTTGTCCTCCTCCGTCCAAAGCCCAATCTCCTTTTTCCTTCCCTTCACAAGCTTGGCAAACTCCTTCATAGCCACACACACCTCTCCCGCCTCATCCGTAATGGACCGCACCCGCACAGTCAAATACTTCTCTAAATCCGTTGCCTGAAGTTGGCTATACCCATTGATACTTGCTACCTTTAACCAAGTTAACTGCGGCAAAGCACTCCTTTTGTCCACTACCTTGCTAAGCACCGCCAAAGCCCTGTCTAAAGACCTCTTTTCTAAAACTGTCCTCATGCCACCACCTCCTTTCAGGAAAAAATATTAGCTATTTTCTCCAGAATGTCAATAGGGAGTTAACCAAGCGTTATTTGTTTGCTTTTGACTTAGTTAACCGCCCTTGACTTTTTGGGTATGCTAAACTTGGCGGTCAGGCTTGCCCTAAAGCAAAGAGAAAAATCTGTTCAGACTTAGCTTTGTAATATCAAAAATATCTGTATGCAAAAGAAGCCCGCTTTCTACTGCTTCTTTTAAAAGGGTCAGAAATCTTTTACTCCAATAATTTACTATGCTTGGCTGGGCTGTTTCCTTTTCCTTTAGCTGAAGCCCTTCTAAGAACTTGGCGGAAACTTTAAAACACTCCTTTTCTTTGCTTTCCCAATCAAAAACCACGCTTTCTCCCATCAGAATATGCACGATGGCATGGACAAGGGTAAAGGCTTTTCTATACCTGCTATCCCCATTGTTTATAAACACCACAGGTGCTACGCTATCATACAAGACAAAGCCTCTAAATTCTTGCGGGTCTAAGGTTCTGCGAACGTTTTTGATATACCCACTTCTCAAAACAAACACTCCTTTTTCTTCTACCCTTTCCACCATCTCATCAAAACTCTCCGCCTCACCAAAAAAGCTTTTGAGTTCCTTCATCAGCAACTCCTCACTGACTCCGTCTCTGTATTTGCCCGCAAAAGGTAGGCTTTCATGCCCAAACTCAAGGAGTATACCCCTTGCCCAGTTCTGAACCCTTTTGGCATGCATAACCGCATCCTGAAAGTTCTTAGTCCCGCCCTCAAAGGGAAGCTGTATCTCGGAAAGCCTTTCCAAAAAGAAATCTCCAAAAGGAACATCAAAGATTTTGCTAAGCTGAACAAGTTGATTGTAGGTAGGGAAGTCCTCTCCCGCCAGCCACTTGTCAAAGTTTTTAAACCTTTTGCGGGCCCTTTGGGCATTCTCAGGAAACCTTTGGGTTAACTCTCTGAGAATGTTTGGGTTTATGAAATCTACTTTCATTCCCTCATTGATTATAGCTAAACTAAATCAGAGGAGAATGAAAACCCAAGAAATCCTTTTTAGGAAAACCTCCGCCATTCCAAGCCCAAACTTTGGACTGTTTTCCCTTTACAAATACCCTGCCAAGTTCATCCCACAGGTGCCCGCTTTTGTTATGGAAAATTATGCTAAAAAGGGCATGCGTGTTTTTGACCCTTTTGCGGGCTTTGGAACGGTGGGCTACACTGCACGGCTCTACGGACTTGACTACGAACTTTGGGATTTAAACCCACTGCTTAAACACCTTCACTTTCTTTGTGAGATAGAACCTAAACCTTTAGACAAAAGCTTGGTTGATAAAATCAAAGCCCACCCTCAGGAGTTTTTGCCAAACTGGAGAAGCCTCTCCTACTGGCATCCAGAGGCGTTCCTGCCCATGCTTTCCAAAGCTTGGACTTTTTACCACCAGACTGCGGACGAACACACTAAAGGGCTTTTGCTTGTGCCACTTCTAAAGCTTACAAAACACTTCTCTTATGCAGATGAGAAACTTCACAAGCTATACAGGTCAAAGCATGCTAAAGAAAAGGTAGAAAGGCTTTTGAAGGAGGACTATCAAGGACTGTTTTTTGGTATGCTTGAGAGGGAGATTCAAAAAACTCTTCAAAAGCTTTCAGAGTATCAAACTCTTGGACCTCAAAAGGTAAAAAGCACGGTAAAGGCGGGCGTGGATGTGCTGGAAGAAGACCTAAAGGAACCTGTGAATATCCTTATCACTTCTCCACCATACCTTCAAGCCCAAGAATACATAAGAAGCACAAAGTTGGAACTCTTTTGGCTGGGCTACACAGAAAACTACATCTAAAGTCTCTCAAAGAAAGAAATTCCCTACAGGAAAGTTCCTGCTATAGAGGTCCTCTCTGAAACTTATCGCTTCTACAGAAAGTCCATTGAAGAAAAGCACTTGCTTGGGCTGTATGATAACTACTTTTTTGCCATTCTTTCCATGCTTGAGAGACTGTCTCAGAAGGTCTCAGACTACATGTTTGTTTTTGTAGGGCCTGCTAAAATACGAGGGCAAAAAATCCCAATACATGAGATTATCTGCCAGCACCTTACTGCTAAAGGAAACTGGGTGCATGAGAAAACCTACATAGACAGAATAGTCTCAAGGGTTATGTTCCGTGCGAAGAAAAATCCTGCCACAGGGCTTGAAGACCAAAGAACGGACAGAGAATTTCTGGTTGTCCTGAAAAGAAGATAAACTGGGTTAACTAAGTCAAAAGCAAGTTAGGGATAGTTGGTTAACTCCCTCTTGACTTTTCAGGGAATTTTGACTAAAATAATATCCTGAAGGAGGTGAAGCCATGGCAAGGGTAAGGTTAGTGGGAGCAGTTAATGCCGAGTTTGAGGTCAAGTATGGCCTCAATGAAGACCTTGAGCTTAAGGTCCACGATATTCCCATTGAGGTAGGTGGGAAAATCTACAGGGTGCTTGTGGGAGAAGGGGATCTGTCCCAGGTTCCCGAGAAGACACTACGGTTTATAGGGGATAGGATTGAGGGGATTTTAAAAAAGCAAAAGGATGTAATAGGGGTATCTGGGATTGGGAGCTTCTTCAGGTATGGATACATTGGCTGGATACAGGAAGATGGAGATTATGTGAGGGCTCTGCGTAAAAATGATTTGGGTAGGTTGATGTTGGATGCATACAAGCACAGGAAAACAGAAGCGGTAGAAGAGGTTCTAAACAGAAATCTCTTTTTCTTATCCGAAGGTGGTATGAGGGAGTTTGTTGGGCTAAAGAAGATGAAGGATGGGAGGGAGAAAATAGGAATGAAAGATAGCAAATATAAGTATGTGTAGCTACAAGGTCCTTACAGAGATAGAGAAAGCCCTCTTATCCCTCCCCCCACCCCCTGCGGGTGGAAAGGGAGGGGAAGGGTCCCGTGAGGGTTTTTGACGAAATATCTGCCCTTCTTCAGGCTTTATCCCTTCTATCAGCCAAATGCCTTCCACCTCCCGCCTTACCTTCACTTCCCACACATTAGGTTCTATCTCTCACTCCTCTAAGGACTGACTCCTCATAGCTTCTCCCTCACCTTTTTTAGCCTCTCCTCATCCTCCAAAAGCTCCTTCATCATCTCCATCAAATCCCACGCATCCGCATAGGAAAAGAAATGCACAAGCCTACCTTTGTCATCCCTCATCGTCGCACCCGCTTTTTGGTGCACTTTGCCTATCCACCAACCACACGCCCTGAAAAACTCCTTTATCTTCTCCCGCTTGAACTCGTCTACGCCTCTTTTCACCCTCTTCTCCATCATACTTATTATTTTAGCTAAAATCTTCAGAAATACAAGGTTAACTAACTCCTACCAAAAAACCAGATACTTAGTTAACTCCCTATTGACATTCTGGAAATTTTGACTAAAATAATATCCTGAAGGAGGTGGTGGCCATGAGGCAGTTAAAGTTAGAGATTTCTGTTTACAGGCGTGGTGATGTGTTTAAGCCCTATTTTTACAGGAAGTTTGTGCTGGAGGCGGAGTTAGAGGTAAAGGAGGGATTAGTTAGGATTTACAAGCTTGGGGAAGAGTGCTATTTGGGAATAGCTTTTGTGGATGGAGTGAGGGATGGGCTAACTGTTGTGAGGGAGAGAAGGAGGAAAGAACTGTTGCCTATTGGTTATGTGGATGAGGTAGGGAATTTTGTGCTGGTAGAGTGGGAAAAGGAGAAGCTTTTAGGAAAGGTTGCAAGGCTTGGAAGGTATGTGAAGGAATTTAGGGATTGGAGTGATATACCAGTGAAGGAGGACAATACTGACCCTGTGGATGCTTGCATCTACTGGAACATCTTAGACCTTCCTTATGGAGAGAATTCCAGTCAAGAGGAGTTAAAGTCTTTCCTATCCGTGAGAGCAAAAATAGGTGTAATCCAGTTCTATTTGCTAAGAAGAGTGGGCAGGGACAACATTGACCTATACATAGGAGTGGAACCCAATGGAAAGAAGGTCTTGGTGCAGGGTAAAGCGGGAGAGACCTATCTGGTAGAAGATGCCAACATTCCTCAGATAGCCAGCTTGCAAGAAGCCATTCACTTTTTGCAAAAAGTCAATGAAAACTTTGGCATTGAGGAAGTTTTTGTTTTGGATGAGAAAACCTTTGCCCTCACAGGACTATCTTCCCATCCCATCCTGTCAGAAATGGCAAAAAAGGTAGCTTAATAAAAACTATGGAGGTGGTGGTCATGGATGTAAAGGAACTTGTAAGAAGATGTGCCCAAGAGGCGCTAAAGCTTTCTCTTTCTTTAGAGGGTCTTGACGCCCTTGATAAGCAAAGGGCATACGGAAATGCCCTTATAGAGTGTGTGAGGAGGCATTTTACTAAGAAAGTTCTTCCTGACAAGGTAGGCTACGATATAGCCCACAAGTGCTTTTATGCTATTAAGTATCTGCCATTCACTTCCTACGATGCTTGGTGGTGTGATATAGACAGGGAAATTGTGCTTCTGAAAGTGGATTGGTGCCCTCAGGACATAGAGGGAGAAATCCAAAGGTATAGCCAAGAGGAAATAGAGTTCTGTTTTATAGACAAGGAGACCCAGAAGGCCCTTGAGGATGAACTCCAAAAGTATGTTGCCCTTGATTGTGAGGAACATAAGAGCACGCCAGCTTTGATGTGCTGGTGTGCGTCCTATATGGAAGAAAACAGTCCACTGGAAAAATGGAATGCTGTGGCACGAAAACTCAGGGAGGAATGGGAAGAGGAAAGGAAAGCTTGGGAGAGAGAAAAAGCCCAAAGGGAGGAAGAGGAAAGAAGGAGAAGGGAAGAAGAGGAAAGGCTGGAAAGGGAGAGGAAAGAAAGGGAAAGGCAAGAGAAAAGGGAAAAACTTCTAAAGGGAGAGGCTTATGTGGTAAAGGACAAGTATTTCAAGCGGTGCTACTACTTGGAGAGGGAAAACGGAAAGCTTGTTTTGAGAGTTCCCAAGTGGATGGCAGGGCACATCATTGGAAAAGGCGGGCAAAGGATAAAGCAGTTGCAAGAGTTTTTGGGAGAGAAGGTGTATGTAGAGACTTACGAGGATTTGGAACCCAAAAAAATTGAATTGAGTTTTGGGTGGTGAGAAAGGTAAAAACTGGTGGTGCTTAGGAAGAAAAAGAAATGAAAGCTTATGAGTATCTTGTGAGATGCCCAAGCTTTCCTCTCATCCAAAGAAAATTTCCTGACTTTGTAGAGTTTTCAAAGTCTGTAGAGGTTATCCCATGGCAGGAAGAGTTTGCAGTGGCGGACTACAACCCCGAGGTTATAGACTACCTTGAGTTTTTAGAAAAGCTTTTGCAGATGCAGGCTATCACTCAGGAGGAGTTTGAAAAAGAACTCTCTAAACTTCCCTCCTACGCCTCAAAAACGGGCGGAGTTGCATTCATAGAGGAAAATGTGGTTTCTTTCAGAGAAGAAAACCCAGAAGAACACATTGTAGTTCATGAAATAGGGCATTGCTATTTCAGGGAAAACGACCGTGTATGGAGTGCTTCATACGGCGGCGGAGAAAGCCTCTTTTGGTTAATCCTCAGAAAAGACCTACCTCTCAATGAATTAGCTGTGTTTCAATACCACTCATGGCTAAAAAGAACTCTGGAGGGACAAGTGAAAGAAGTGGCAAGGGAAGTCCTCAAAAAGCTTTCAAAACTGAACTTGCCCGTGTTCCCTCATATATACACATACCAGCTTTATGCGGGAACTATGGGCATAGATGCAAGCAAAATCCCAGGGCATCTACTTTTTGACTTGGAAAACAAGGAGTGGGAGAGGGTAAAGGTCTCAAGGGAAGGGCTTTTGTCTTTCTTTGCTAATCTTCTCGTAGGTGCAAGCCTTAGCGACAGCATATTCTCTGCATACTTGCAAGCCCTGTTCTTGCTATAAAACTTTCCACTCTCCGTCCTCTATACGAGGAAAGCCTTTCACACTGCCATTATACACGTATGCCCAAGCTTTTAAAGAAAACCCATCCTCAAAAACTACCTCAATGAGTTCCCGCCTATACAAAACAGGGACACCTTCCACCCAGTCAAGGGCTTGGAGGGCTTCCTCGGACACCTCATATACCTCTCCATACACTACGCCAACACCAGGGACCATAGCAGGATAGGGTCCCAAATCATACAACGCAAAGCCCTTTGCCTTTACTCGTCCTAAAAAGGGAAGGTTCTCTATAATCCAATGCCTTGACCCGCCTCTTTTAAGAGTGCCGTAGACAAAGAGGTAGTTTTTCAAGGCTGGTCTTTCCTCCATTCCTCTCTAAACTGAAACATACACTCCCTAAAAGCATCAAAACTCTGACTTTTTTCCAAGCACTCCTTTTCTACAGAAAGCATTCTCAGTCTCATCTTTTTGCACTGTTCCCAGTTCTGCTCACACCACTCCATACGACGCTTTAGACCTTCAGGGTTGGGAAACTCACGAGTTTGCTGGGAAAAGCCAGTGCCCAAAAGGGCAAAAGTCAAAACTAAAACTACCAACTTTCCCATAGCCAAACCTCCCACCATTTAGTATATACACTCCACAGCCTAAAGACATCCTTTGAAAGCCACAGCCCCTCATGCCTTACCCATCCCTTTGAAAGACTTGGACTAAAGAACGGCTTTTTATCCTCTTCAAAAAGCGTCAGAAGTCTTGCCCTTTCTCCTCTGTATCGGAGTAAGCCCTCCAGAAGCCCGTTTCCTGCCAAAAGCTTTTCATATTGCTTCCTCGTAAGCTTTAGCTGGTTTATATCCTCTACAAACTTTTTCACCTTTGGTGCACCCACGATGCCTTCATAACTCTCGCTAAACCGCCCATTAACAAATAGCAAGGCTTTTGTATCCTGAAGCTGGATTTCAAAGGGATGCGTGAATTCTGGGAGGATGTTTTTCTTTCCCTCTGCATCCTCTGTGGCAAGTCTAAAGTGGAGGACTGCCCTTGCGTGCCTTGAGTGAATAAAGTCTTTGACTGCCTTGTAAAACTCTTCTTTGTCCATAAAGCCCTTCTCATACACCCATTTTCCGTTATCCCAAACTGCATATCCGCCTCCGTGAGGAGAATACTCCCAACATCTATCAAACACCCTCCTGCTAACAACAGCACCCTCAGGCTTGTAGACTATTACACACATTGGGCAACTCCTTTATGCATGCTATACCCCCTTTCAGGATATTATTTTAGCTAAAATTCTCGCAACTATCAAGGGAAGGTTAACTAAGACAGAGGGAAAAGAAGGATAGTTAGTTAACCGCAGGTGGAAGTTTGTTAACAAGTTAGCAGGTTAACCAACAGTTCTCACTGGATTAGAACCCTCATAAATCTCCTTCAGCTGCTGTTTTATCTCCAAGCACATCCCAGAGAACGCAACAAGCTTTTTCACAATATCAATAAACTCTTCTACCCTTAGCATCGGGTCCCAAACAATGCCCGTGTCCTTGTCTTCTTCTCTCACTAAATACTCACCTACCCATCTGATAGGTGGATAGTTCCCTACCTTGCACTCAAGGGCAAACTCAGGAATACCCTGCACCTTAACCTTTCCGTTGATTAGAATTTCCCTGTTTTCTTTATCAAGCCTTACCCTCTCCACATACTCCTTAAGGGCATTTTCGTCGGCTATCACATTTAAACCCGCATACTCAGGGACTTCTCCCTTCTCCTCCTTCATCACCACCGCCCACACATACCGCTGGTAGGCAAGCTGCAAGCCTGCCAATTCCCTTCCAAGCTTTGAAATTTCCCAGAAGCTGTCAAGGATGGGCACCCTCGGAAGTTCTTTGCTGAGATTTTCTCTGAACCTTTCCACATAAGAGGGAGTAGAAAGCACGCCAAACACATAGAAGAAGATGTCTTCCTTTGTGATGTTAAGGTCGTTTAGGGCTTTTTGGAACAGTTTTAAGGCTTGGTCTGGGATGTTGTCCTGCTTTTGAAGGGTTATGCCATAAAGCGTTTTCGCCTCAGTGTAGATGTAGAGGGGGAAGAGCTGGGTATTATACATAAACCCATAATCAACAATCCTGTCTGTAATGAATGCATCAAACCAATCGGCACCTCTACCACTTACCACAATCGCCAAATTCCCCGCATCGGGCGTTGGGAAGATGAAGGGGAGGCGATAGGTGCCAGCATTAAAAACCTTATCAAAATACACTTGCATAGGAACAAATGGTCTATAAAAGGCAGGAAACACTCTATCGTCTTTGAACCTCTGATTTTCCTTAAGCCTAAACAACCAATCCTTTAGGGTATTATCCCATTTTATTCTCCTTCGGTCTTTTTCTACCATCTCCTCCACATTATCGGGCGTTATCTCTCCATTCCACACCCTTTCCAAGTGTTCATTGAATGTGTCTATCAGTCTTTCCATATGCTTTCTAAGTTCATCCCTTGAGAAGTTATAAGCGTAGGCGTCTCTACTTGTGTTCAAACCTAACGAATATTCATCAAACACTGTAATGTCATGCTTATTCCTCTTATCCCCCAGCTTCACAAAGTTTTCAAACTCCTCCTCGCCTTGGTCTATCCAGTCATGGCTTTGGTTTGGCTGTATCTCCTCCCATGGGATTTGGTCAGGCTGGTCTTCCCATTCTCTTAGTTCTGCAAACTTCTCTTCCTTTGTGGCATAGTCTTTAACTGCCCTGTAGAATATCTTGGCAAGCCCTTTTTTGTCCTTTCTTTTTACCAAAAACAGCAAACATACGCCTGCACGGGATTGGTCTCCAAAAACATTTTCCGCCTGCCTTCTCCTTTCCTCTCCACTTTTCTTTGCATCTCCCTTTAGGTCGTAAACATAGACTTCTGCAAACTCCTCACTTAGGGCTTTCCTTACGCCTCTTCCTGCTAAACCCTTTAACCATCCGTTATTTAAAACAAAGCCTATCACTCCCTCCTCTATCCTGTCGCTTGCCATCCTAAGGGCTTGGATATATGTATCGTATAGGCTATTTACATTTGTAGTTCCCAATTGCTTGGAATACTTTGCGTAGGTCTGTCCAATTCTCATTCTCAGGTTCCTATACTCCACATTTCGCCTTCCCACATTTTCGTTTTCCCTTCCTGCCCTCCATGGTGGATTGGAGATGATTACATTTACCTTTGCCTTTAACTGGGCATCTATTAACTCCTTGAATTTCTCAGGAATAATCATGGGAAGCTTGGGTGCTTGCTTCTCATATAGCTTCTCCATCAGAGAAAAGCTGTCTGTCCAGAGGGCAGTCTCAAAGGGAAGGTGCTTTCCTGTCTTTCTGGCTATTGTGCTTTCTATGTTTTTAACCATTGCCATGTAAGGAAGGAGAAGGATTTCATTTGCCCAGATTTCTTTCCTCTGAAGTTTTTCCTCAAGCTTTTGAGGGTCCATGTTCTCTACGGCAATGCTTATGAAGGTGCCCATGCCCGCAAAGGGCTCCAGAATAACCACGCCCTCATCGTCTAAACTTTTGCCAAAGTGCTTTTGAGTCAGGTAATTCACAAACTTGACTATGAAAGAGACCAAGGGCACAGGCGTGTAGGCTATTCCCACTTCATCGGCGGTCTCTTTGAAGGCTACGCTGAAAAAGTTTGTGTATAAGTGTCTTAAGAACTCCTGCCTTTCCTCTTCGTTTCTTAGCCCGCTTGCTTTAGCTTGGACTTGCTCGTAGAACTTGTCTAACTCCCTTATGTTGTTCTGTAGAAAGTGCTTGAAGTATTCAAAGATGCTGTCAAGGATTTCATCCACTTGGCTTTTTTGCTCAAAGACCGCATCAAATATGGGCTTGGTGAGGATGTATTGGACTATGAGGTTTATGGCGTCTTGGTCTGAGATGCTTTCGTTTAAAAGGGTGGTAAGTGCCCTCCGTAGTTCCTCAAACTTTTGCCTAAAGGTTGGGTCTTTCTCAAGGGCAATCTGGACATGGTCTTTGAGGTCTTGGGCGGTCTTTGCGGTTTCCTGTGCCCAGTCTTTAAGGAAGATAGCACCAAGCCTAAAGCTTCTCACAATCTTGGTGGAGAGATACTTCCTTATGGGTTCAAAAAAGCTTGGTTGGGTATTTCCTCTATCCAGTATAATCACACGTTCTCTGTTTGGGTCTATCTCCCTCGTGCGGTTCCCATCCTCTATGAGGATTACCCTTATCTGGGATTGGAAGGCACTGTCCAGAGAGGCAACTGCATTCAAGACCTGCCACAGGGTTTTGTAGGAAGTCCTCTCTATTTGTTCGTCTATGTTTTCCCTGTCTGTGGAGACCACCAGTGGAATAAACACAAGCCCAAACTCTTTGTTCTGGGCTTTCCTGACTACCCTTCCGAGGGCTTGGATGATGTCTACGACGCTTTCCTTCGGGTCAAAGAAAGCCACAAAGTCCAGTGCTGGAACGTCTATACCCTCAGTGAGAACCTTAGCATTGGTAAGAATGTGAGATTTCTCTCCACCCTCTCTAAGCCAGTTAATCTTGTTTCTCTTTTCAAACACAGACATATTGCCGTCTATGTGCTGCACCTCCGCAGGAGATTGGGTGCCAAAGTATTCTCTAAAGACCGCTTCAAAATCCTCCGCAACCCGTTTAGACTTGGACACTCTATTCACAAAGACTATCCCTCTTTTGATTGAAAGGTTGAGTGGCGTTCCGTCTTCGTTGAGAACTTCTCCCTTGATAAGCTTTCCAAGTCCTACAAGCTTGGTGGTATCGTCTATGCTTAGGCTGTCTTGAGACAGGAGATACTCGTATAACTTCTCTTGAACTTCCTTTTTATCCACAGTCATAACCACTATGCGGTAGGGAGAGAGATACCCTTCCTCTATAGCCCTTCTAAAGCTGTATTCAAAGAATGTGGGTCCAAATATATCCTCATCACTCATATCAAAAATCTTCACAAGGTTCTCTTCCTCTATCCTTTCCTTCTCTTCCCTCTCCACATCAAACACCTTTGGAGTGGCGGTCATGTAAAGTCTTTTTTTGCCTTTGATGTTTTCGTTGCTATGGACAAGCTTAAAGTTTGTCTCCTCTCTTTTGCTAACTCCTGCAGTTCTATGGGCTTCATCGCATATTATCAGGTCAAACTCAGGAAGTCCTCTCTGCTGGGCGTCTTTTATAACATCTAATGATTGATAGGTGGAAAAAATCACATTCAGCTTGTCTTCCTCAAGCCTAAAAGCCCTGAGAAGTTCCTCTGCTGAAGTGGTGGCAGGGAAAGAAAGAAGACTTCTGCTATTCAGTTCATCATCCCTTCCCACGCCCTTATCGGAAACCACCGCATAGGCGTGTATGGG
>WYEB01000187.1_pt1 | contig 23989 bp, 20 predicted proteins | sample 6343061 | NCBI WGS metagenome assembly WYEB01 (sample SAMN13812332, study PRJNA600296) | hot springs metagenome | biome: ENVO:00000051; feature: ENVO:00002007; isolation source: sediment sample from Evening Primrose shelf | place: USA: Yellowstone National Park, Evening Primrose Hot Spring ... | reverse complement strand
GCAATTGGTTAATGAGGGTAAGGTGGTTAAATTCACCGAAGCAGCCATTAGTGGGCAGGGTAAGGGCGCTAGGGGTGGTTTACTCGACCACATACTTTAACACGGCCAGTTGGGTATAATTAAATGATGTTTATTAAGCCCTCGCTGCTTGTCAACGTAAAGCTTAAAATCGAACCCAAGCCGGTAATTGGGGATTATTATTGGTATGGAGCCTAAGCTTAAGGAGAAGTCGTGGGATTTGAAGAGGGAACTTGAGCTACTTGAAACCTGGGATAGGGAGCGGGATTCTGGGTTGAGTAAGGGGCAGGGGGTTCGTGAAGGCAAAGTCCTTGTGATAGACACCCCACCACCGTACATGAGTGGTAGGCCCCACATAGGTCAATTCGCCACCTACGCCCAAATGGACATGATAGCCAGGTTCCACAGGATGAGGGGCTACACAGTCATCTTCCCCTGGTACGCCGACAGGAATGGCCTACCCGTTGAGGTGGAGGTTGAGAAGAGGCTTGGCAAGAGGATGCAGGACGTGCCCAGAGAGGAGTTCCTCAGGCTATGTAAGGCTCAACTGGACGAGTACGAGAGGGAGTGGGTTAAGGTGCTTAGGAGGTGGGGCATATCAGCCGAGTACATACCAAACGGGACTGATAGCGTTGAGTACAGGACAATGACCCAGGCGACCTTCATAGAGATGTGGAACAGGGGCCTAATATACGAGGCCGAGAGGCCAACCATATGGTGCCCAAGGTGCATGACGGCACTAGCCGAGCCTGAGGTTGAGTATAGGGAGGAGGATACGCACCTGAATTACATTAAGTTTAAGGTTAAGGAGACCGGCGAAGACTTGATAATAGCCACCACAAGGCCTGAGCTACTGGCCGCAACGGTAGCCGTGGCGTACAACCCAGAGGACGAGAGGTACGGTAGGTTGAGGGGTATGCATGCAATTGTCCCATTATTCAACCAGGAGGTTCCGATAATACCCCACCAGTCGGTTAAGAAGGAGTTCGGCACTGGCGTTGAGATGATAAGCACCTTCGGCGATACAAGGGACTTAGCCATAGTGAATGAGTTGAGACTCCCCATTAGGATTGTGGTCACTCAGGATGGTAAGTTAAAGGGCACTGGCAAGTACGATGGGTTAGGTATTAGGGAGGCTAGGGAGAGGATTGTTAAGGATCTTGAGGCGGCAGGTCTACTGGTTAAGAGGGAGCCCCTTAGGCATACCGTGCCCGTGTGCTGGAGGTGTAAGACACCCATTGAGATAATAGTGACCAGGGAGTACTTCGTCAAGCAGCTTGAGTTCAAGGATAAGCTGCTCAAGGTTATTGAGGACATGAAGTTCACCCCACCGGAGTACAAGAAGATGCTCACTGATTGGGTTAATTCACTTGAGTTTGACTGGCCGATAAGCAGGAGGAGGTATTACGGCACTGAGATACCCATCTGGTACTGCGTTGATGATGAAGGCAACGCAAGGCCCATACTACCGAACCCAGGCAGGTACTATAGGCCGTGGGTTGATGAACCACCGAGTGAGGTTAAGGAGAAGTGCAGGGGCGGTAGGCTGATAGGTGAAGATAGGATACTGGACACTTGGTTCGATTCATCAATATCGTGGATGTATGCCTCAGGGTACACTAGGGATAAGTCACTGTTCAACGCCGCCTACCCAGATGGCATAGTTAGGCCCCAGGGCTATGAGATAATAAGGACTTGGCTATACTACTCAGTCCTCAGGGCAATGCACCTATTCGGCAAGCCGCCGTTCAGGTACGTCAGGATCAATGGTATGGGGCTTGATGAGAAGGGTGAGGCAATGCATAAGTCCAAGGGTAACGTAATAGATTCACTAGCACCAGCCGAGAAGTATGGCGCCGATGCGGTTAGGTTCTGGGCCGCCGTGGCCGGTAGGCTTGGCTACGACTTCAGGTACAGTGAGCATGTTGTTAAGACTGGGAAGGACTTCACCACTAAGTTATGGAACATAGCTAGATTCATATCACAATTCCCTGAGGTGAATGATGGGTACGAGTTGACTTACTTAGATAGGCTAATCCTCAATGAGCTTAATAGGGTTGCCAGGGTTTACATTGATGGCTTAAGCGGCTTCGACACTTACGAGCCAACAATGGCCATCTACGAATTCCTCTGGCACATCTTCGCTGACCACTACATAGAGGCCGTTAAGTCCAGGGCCTACAATCGCGATGGGGCGTTCACAGAGGCTGAGCAGAGGGGTGCCTGGTTCACGCTGCATAGGGTCCTCGACTACTCGCTGAGGATGCTTGCCCCAATTATGCCATTCATAACCGATGCAATATGGAGGGGCATACATGGTAGGAGCATACATGGCGAGTTCATTAATGATCCTGAGGGCTACGATGAGGCAATGGGTAAGGCGCTTAGATTGTTTATGAACCTCAACAGTTCAATATGGGGCTTTAAGAACAAGATGAGGTTAAGCCTAGCCGAGAGGCTCAACGCCGTGGTCTACGCACAACCTGAACTTGAACCGTTGAAGAGGGAGCTTGAGAGCATGCATAAGGTCAGCTTCAGCTTCACTAAACCACCCAGCGAGGCTGTTAACATAGGTGAGGGCATCTACATACTTATGCCTAAGAGTTAGGCATTACCGGTAAGACCCATTTCTACGTGGTGACCCTCAAAGCACACTGGTCTCTCCTTAGCTAACCCTTGACTTAACCCATGAATCATTCACATTACCGACACCTCATGGCGCTTGATTAGGAGACATTGCGGCATAACTCATTTTTGTAAATCCTGCGGGTGCCCACTAACTTAGCCTTGACATTCGTATCTAATGCGTTTAACCACTATGAAATACCTTTGAACGTGCCGAGTTTAATATAGATACGCTGTTTTCCTTATTTTACACACAGGTAATGCTTTTTAAGCTTCCCATTCGTCCGATTAATCATGAGCCTTGGTGAGCGTGAAATTAGGGAGGTTAAGGAGGAGTGGGATTCACCCATGGGCCGGTTGAGGATTTGGAACGTGAATAGGTTTGAGGAGCTTGGGTTTAAGGTGTCTAGGTTACCGATAAGCATTAGGATACTGCTGGAGAGCGTGGTGAGGAACTACGATGGTAAGGTGGTTAAGGTTGAGGATGTGGAGACCCTGCTTAAGTGGGATCCTAAGGCCCAGTACCCCAAGGAAATACCATTCATACCAGCAAGGTTGATCCTACAGGACTTCACAGGGGTTCCACTCGTGGCTGACCTGGCCGCTATGAGGGATGCGGTGGCTGGGTTGGGTAAGGACCCCAAGGTCATTAATCCACTCATACCCGTGGACCTTGTCATAGACCACTCAGTCCAGGTGGACTACTTTGGGGTGTCTGACGCCTTAAGGTTGAACATGGAGCTTGAGTTTGAGAGGAATAGGGAGAGGTACGTGTTCCTGAAGTGGGCTCAATCAGCCTTCAGCAATTTTAAGGTTGTGCCACCTGGTAAGGGGATCATACACCAGGTCAACGTTGAGTACCTGGCTAAGGTGGTCTTTGTCAATACTGCCAATGCCTCAGCCTACCCAGACACAGTACTCGGTACGGACAGCCACACCACCATGGTTAGTGGTATTGGGGTTCTTGGGTGGGGTGTGGGTGGTATTGAGGCTGAGGCCGTTATGCTTGGGCAACCACACTACATAACGGTACCCCAGGTGGTTGGGGTTAAGTTGATTGGTGAACCCAGGGAGGGCGTCACGGCAACCGACATTGTGCTCAACATAACAGAATTCCTTAGGAGGAGGAATGTGGTTGGTAAGATCGTTGAGTTCTACGGCCCAGGCATTAAGGCGCTCCCGGCGTGGGATAGGGCAACCATATCCAACATGTCGCCTGAGTACGGTGCAACCACGGGCCTATTCCCCGTTGATGAATTAACCCTAAGCTACCTAAGGCTAACGGGTAGGGATGAAACCCACGTTAAGCTTGTCGAGGAGTACCTTAAACACGTCGGCCTATTCTACACCGACAACTATGAACCAACCTTCAGCGAAAACTACCAATTTGACCTAAGCGAGGTTGAACCAGTCATAGCTGGCCCAAGGAACCCAGATGAGAAGATACCCCTCAAGTCCGCTAAGGCAATGGTCTCCAAGCTTATTGATGAGTACGCCAACAGTAGGGGTGGTAAGAGGAGTAGCCTAATCAGCATTAATGACGTTGAGGTTAAGTTGAGCGATGGGGCAGTCGTCATAGCCGCCATAACCAGCTGCACGAACACTAGCAACCCAACAGTCCTAATTGGGGCTGGTTTAATGGCTAAGAAGGCTGTTGAGAAGGGGCTTAGAACCAAGCCCTGGGTTAAGACCAGCCTAGCCCCAGGCTCAAGGGTAGTCACGGACTACCTAACGGCAGCCGGCTTAATGCCTTACCTTGAGGCCCTTGGGTTCCACGTGACTGGGTATGGGTGCACGGTATGCATAGGCAACACGGGCCCATTACCCGAACCCGTGGCTAAGGCGATTAGGGAGAACGACATATACACCGTCGCTGTTTTGAGCGGTAACAGGAATTACGAGGGTAGGATACACCCGCTGGTTAAGGCGGCTTACCTAGCATCCCCAATGCTCGTGGTGGCCTATGCACTGGCCGGTAGGATAGACATAGACTTCGATAATGAGCCACTCGGCTACGATCCAAATGGTAGGCCAGTGTACCTGAGGGATATCTGGCCAAGCATGGATGAGGTTAACTCCGTGATTAAAAGCATGGTGACACCGGAATTGTATAGGAGAAGGTACGCAGACGTATATAAGGGTGATGAATTGTGGGAGGGGCTTAAGGCCCCAAGTGGCTTACTCTACCAGTGGGACCCATCCTCAACCTACATAAGGAAGCCGCCATTCTTCGAGAACATAACCCCAGAACCACCACCGCTGAGGGATATTAAGGGGGCTAGGATACTGCTACTCCTCGGCGATAAAATAACCACAGACCACATTTCACCGGCAGGCTCAATACCACTCGACAGCCCAGCCGCCAAGTACCTAATGGAGAGGGGTGTTAAGCCCAGTGAGTTCAACACATACGGCTCAAGGAGGGGTAACCACGAGGTCATGGTTAGGGGCGGGTTCAGCAACGTCAAGCTCAGGAACCTCATGGTCAATAAGGACGGAGGCTACACAGTGCATTGGCCGGATGGTAAGGTGGCGACGGTCTACGAAGTTGCGATGCAGTACCAGTCCGAGGGCGTCCCACTGATTGTGTTCGCAGGTAAGCAGTACGGCTCGGGGAGCAGTAGGGATTGGGCGGCTAAGGCAACCTTACTGCTGGGCGTTAAGGCTGTCATAGCGGAGAGCTTTGAGAGGATTCATAGAAGTAACCTAGTGGACATGGGGGTGTTGCCAATTCAACTACCCGAGGGAGTAAGCTGGAGGGGCCTTGGGTTAACAGGCAACGAGGTGGTTGATGTATTGGGTATTGAGGAGGGGCTTGAACCAAGGAAGAAGCTGAGGATTAGGATAACCAAGCCCAACGGTGAGGTTAAGGAGGTTGATGCAGTGGCCAGGCTGGATAACGAGGTTGAGGTTGAGTACTACAGGCACGGTGGCATACTACCCTACATGCTTAGGAAAATTGCATTAGGCTACTGAAACAATTAATGATAAGCACAATTCTCCTCGGGTTTGGAGCTAATAGCCTATGTGTTTAAAATAATGCTGAAGACAACTAGACTTTCAAGATGGCCGAGGAACTATGGCTTAAACTGAGTTAAATAACCATGGCTAATAATTACTCACAGATGCTTTCATTATATTTCGAGGGACCTTTTTAATTATGTGGTTTTAACATGAACCTTGCATCAACAACATACGAACCCTTGCCATTCTCAAGCATTATGACTGGGTTTAGGTCAGCCTCAGATATCTGTGGGTTATCTACGATTAGCCTGGAGAACTTGACCATTATGTCAACCAGTGAGTAAATATCCCTCCTCGGCATACCCCTGTAACCGATTATCAACTGGTACGCCTTGGTTTCCTTAACCATGCTTAAGGCATCATCCTCAGTAATGGGCGCAATCCTCATTGACGTATCCCTATACAGCTCCGTTAAAACACCCCCCATGCCGAACAGCACCACAGTCCCGAAGATGCTGTCTCTTAAACCACCGACAATGACCTCAAGGCCCCCTTGAACCATGTGTTGAACCAGGTAACCGAAGACCCTGGCGTAGGGTGCCAGGCGCTTTACGTTACTGCTCACCTCCTGGCATGCCCTCTTAACCTCATCATCACTGCTTATGTTCAATGCTACACCGCCGACATCAGTCTTATGCATTATGTCTGGGGAAATCACCTTAATGGCCACTGGGTAACCCACCTCGTTTGCCGCCTTAATGGCCTCCTCATAATTAGACACAACCCTGTACCCTGGTGTCGGTATGCCGTAGGCCTCAAGTAGCTGGTAGGCCTCGTGGTCAAGTAGCTTAAACCTACCCTCCGACAGGGCCTTAACAACCAGATCGTGGGTCATGTCACTCCACCTCTTCCCTAAGCATCTTCCTAATCCTACTATACTCAACCAGGGCCCACAACGCCCTGGCCCCCCTGTCCGGTGTTGCATAAACCGGTATTCCACTGTTCTCCAGAGCATCATTGAACTTCTCCATTAATGCACTTCCACCGAAGGATACCACGACCATGGGTTTACCGTACCTCTTAGCATCAATTATGTAGTTGACCAGGTTTGGTGTTAGCCCTGGTATCTGCATTAAAGCGACTATTAGAGCCATGTCAACGTAGCTGGTGGGTAAGATGGAGTCTAGGACTATCTTGTAGTACTCATCGGTGGCACTCCCAGTGACGTCAACAGGGTTCCTGACTATGGCTAGGGGTGGCAAGTATTTCCTGAGCATTGACTGCATTGTTTCGGGTAACTCAGGGACCTCAAGGCCAAGTGTGGATAGCGTATCAACTGCCTGAATACCCATACCACCACTATCCGTGAGGACCAGCACCCTCTTACCCCTCGGCAATGGCTGTGTGGCCAGGGCCTTGGCTAAGTCAAACATCTCCCTAACGCTGTTAGCCTCTATCAAGCCTGCCTGCCTAAAGGCACCCCTGTAGATTTCGTAATCCCCAGCTAAGGCTGCTGTGTGACTAGCCACTGCATGCACGGAAGCCTTAGTCCTACCTGCCTTGTAAACAATAACAGGCTTAACCTGAGCAACCTTCCTAGCGGTCTCAAGGAACCTTAAACCCTCCCCAGGGTACTTCAAACCCTCCATGTATATTGTGATAACTTTCACGTTCGGGTTGCCGGCGAAGTACTCCAGCAGCTCAGATTCACTCACATCAATCTTATTACCGTAGTTGACAGCGAGACCTATCCCAAGCTTCCTCCTAGACGCCCAGTCAAGTATAGCCGCAGCCACAGCCCCTGACTGGCTTATCAACGCTATTGGACCCTTGGGTGGCCTCCCCATCCTATCCTCGGGTAGGAAGAAGGTGTCAAGCCCATTCTCCGCGTTGTAAACCCCTATGCAGTTTGGCCCAAGTACCCTAACCTTAGAGTCCTTAATTATGGACCTAACCTCATCCTCAAGTCTCCTACCCTCATCCCCAACCTCACTGAACCCACCGCTAATTATTATCAAAGCCTTAACCCCCTTCTTAACCGCATCCACAACCACCTGGGGAACCACGGGGGCCGGGACTGCTATGACGGCTAAGTCCACTTCATCATCCACGTCGGTTAGGCCCTTATAGCACTTAACGCCGTTTATGGAGTCGTACCTTGGGTTAACCAGGAATACCTTACCCTTAAACTTACCCAGTAGGTTAACCATTATGACGTAGCCTACGTGACCCTGCTTGGGTGTTGCACCAACCACGGCCACTGATGATGGGTGGAATAATGCATCAATATTACTCCCCCTAAGGCCTGATTCACCACGCAATACCTCGGTAGCCATATAGCACTATATAAGCACCAGCAGTTTAAATATATTCCCGGCAATGCGAAGGGTTTATTATTAAAGGGGTTAGGGACCCCGTTAATGAACCAAGCCAGCACCAGGCCCAGTGGTGTGGATTACTTAGAATTCTATAGGGATGAATTAACCGACTACCACATATACAAAGCCCTAGCTAGTGTTGAGAGGAATGCCAAGAGGAGGAGCGCCCTTGAGGAGATAGCCTCAACCGAGTTGAGGCATGCCGAGTACTGGGCGTCGAAGGCTAAGGGGGCGGGTCAAGCAGTTAAGAATCCCCATACACCCATATTTAAGGTGATCTTCTACCTGCTGCTTAGGGTGATTTTTGGCCTTGCCGTGGTTGTTAGGCTTAGGGAGAGGGAGGAGGATGAGGCCATAGCTAGGTATGTAAATGCCAGAGACTCCATGAGGGATCCCAGCCTAGACGATATAATTAGGGATGAGGTTATCCATGAGGATTATTTCATAGAGGAGGCCACCCAAATGAGCACCCGTTTTAACAATATAAGGGACTTCATATACGGCATGAGCGATGGATTGGTTGAGGTTATGGCCGCATTAGCCGGGTTAGTGCCAGTGGTGACTAACCCTCTACTCATAGCCGTAGCCGGCCTGATCGTTGGGGTTGCTGGTACAGTGTCCATGACCATCGGCGCCTACATGTCTGTTAAAGCCCAATCAGAGTTAATGGATTACAAGGTTAATAAGGTTAAGACCACCCTAAGACTACTGCCCATTGAGGCCGTTAGGGATAAGGTACGTGACATACTTAGAAGTAGTGGTGTACCTGAGGATAAAGCACTGGCGATAGCCAGCGAACTTAGTGAGAATAGGGATGCAGCACTGGACATGGTTATAGCGAAGGAGCTTGGGTACACTGGCTCAACCGAGGACGCCATTAAGTCGGCCGTAAGCACAGGCATATCATACATAGTGGGTGCAGCGCTAGTGATTGCACCATTCCCCACCGTTGGGTTGGTGGCCGGTAGATTCGTAGCCCTGGCAACCTCAATAGTACTCATGGTTGTAGCCACAACGGCGTCGGGCGTATTCACCGCTGTTTCAAGTAACGCTAGGATAAGCAGTACGGTTGCTAGGAACGTGGGGTTAAGCCTACTGGCATTAACAGTAACATACCTAGTGGGTTCACTGGCGCACTTACTTGGGGCATCCGTAGCTTAAGTGCAGTATTCACCACCCACCTAAACATGGTGTGTTGTTAATCATAATTCCAGGTCCGGCCAATACCTCCTCATGGCGTCTAGGTCTAGGTCAATACCTAGCCCAGGTTCATCACCAAGCCTTATGAAACCATTCTCAATTATCCTCCTCTTAGGCTTAATTATCTCACCCCAAAATGGAACATCATGACCATGGAACTCGAGTACACCAAACGTGTTTGCAACCGAGGCTACGTGGGCGTGGGCCATGGTACCTATTGGTGATGCGGTGTTGTGGGGTGAGTACTCTATGTCGTACATGGACGCTAACTCAGCTATCCTAACACCCTCACTAACCCCACCAGCCTTAACTATGTCAGGGGCCCAAACCCTAACCCCGACATTCAGCAGGTCCTTGAATTGGTTAACCGTGTACATATTCTCACCGGTTTCAATGGGTACACTGCAGTTTTGGGTAATTAGCCTAAACTCATCAAGGTTGCTTACGGTTATTTGGGCTGGTGTTGGATCCTCTATCCACCTCGGCCTGTACTGCTCAATGGCCCTACATATCCTTACGGCAGTGTTGACGTTATACCTCCAGTGAAGGTCAAACATTATATCAACGCCATCGCCCACGGCCTCCCTAATGGCCTTAACTATGGACGCCAGGTAGTCAATGTCCTTAAGCGTTAACTCGCCGCTCATTATCAACCTGGGGTCTGTGTACGGTGTTGGAACGTCTAAGTCGAATTTAATAGCCGTGAAACCCTCATTAACCATCCTCCTGGCTCTATCCGCATATGCCTCTGGGCTGTAGTCCTCATTCCACTTCTCCATGGATAACCTTCCATGTATAGGGTTATTGGATGTAACTAACCTACCTGTTTCAACCTCAGCCCCACTGAGCCATGGTAACTGTTCAGGGAGCAGTAGGGAGTTCATGGCCTCAAGGCCCTTGCCACCATGGGCATCAACGTAAACCCTCACCTCATCTCTATAACCCCCTAATAACCGCCAAATTGGGACGTTAAGGTACTTACCCACCAGGTCGTATAGTGCTATGTTTATGGCCGAGGCCAGGTGGTATGTTGTCGTACCAGCATGTAACGTAGCCCACCTAACCTTCTGCTCAATACGCCTAATCTTAAGCGCATCCTCACCTAGGAGCAGCCTCTTAAAACGCTGCCCCATATCCTTAAGCCCAGGGGCTGGGCCAGCTTCACCTGTACCATAAAGGTCACCTGCATAAACCCTAACGAAGGTCCATTCAAAGTTAGCTTGAACAGTAGCAACCTTAAGGTCGGTTATTTTTAACTCCCGCATACCATAATCCCCCACTACCCCTTTAATGCATTAATTCATTACCCAGGGCATTACCTTATTGCGTATAGGGCTACGTCACCCTCCTTAATCACCCTTAGTAATCCCCGCCTCCTGTAGTACTTCAGTATGGCTTCCGCCGTTATCAAGGCCTGTAGGTAAAGCCCCCTCTTAACACCATATTCACGTATTAACTCACTTGCAAACTCGCAAATAGTCATTGGCCTCTCCTCAAGTATAAGCCTACCTAAATTCAATAGCTTATTTATGGAATTCATGGATGTGTTTATGAATTCCTTAATTTCATCACCCTCGAGGACCCTCTTAGCGGGGGGTAAGTAATTATGCCCAGGTACAAGCATCTTGACGCTAATACTCTTAAGCATATTCAATGTGTTAAGGTAATCGTCAATCGATGAAACTTGAGGTATGGAGTCGGTTACCTTAGATCCCCTTATCCCTGACCCCTGCACCGCATCCGAAGTGAACATAACCCCATTGGCGATGCAAACCACCGTACCCGATGTGTGGCCGAAGGCCTCTAGGCACTCGACACCATTAATCCTCAACACACCCCTAAACGACTCGTGGATAACAGGTGAACCAACCTTGGCCCTAAAATCCTTTATGAAGGATTCCGCAAACTCCTGGTCAAAGCACCTCCTATACCTAAGTGGAAAGAATGAGTCAACGTTCACCAGGTTGCTGTATAGGAAGCCCCTCGCCACATCATGAGCAATCACCTTAACCCCCCTATTGGCTAGGTACGCGCTCCCACCGGCGTGGTCTTCATGGGGGTGCGTCACTATGGCCACCTTAGGCAACCCAATGGCATTAACTACATCCTCAATTATGCCGGTCGTGGCTGTATCCAGCAATACCCCAGAACCCTTAACATAAACCATGTTAAGCTCCACATCACCGTAGTACGTGCCCACTAGGTTAACCCCACTGGTCAGCTCCTTAACAATAACCTCAACCATTACTGCTAAGCCTAAGTAAGCTATTAAACGTTAACCCTTAACCCTGCCAAGTACTTTGATTACCGCTGAGAAGTCCTCATTACTAAGCCCCATGGCCTCGGCGATCCTATACAGTTGAAGGGACAGCGACGCCAGCGGTATGGGGACCCCCAGCCTACTGGCCTCTTTACTAACTAAATCGAGGTCCTTCCTCATGTGTTTGGTTGCGAATTGGACGCTGAAGTCCCCCTTAATCATCTTAGGTACCTTAAGCTCCGATGTGGGGGACCTGGCGCTGGATAACTTAACCAACACATCCGTTATTACATCACCGCTGAGCCCCATTGCCTCACCTAGGTTAACCACCTCAGCCAGGGCGGCTACGTATGAGCCCAATAACGCATTATTCACAAGCTTGGCGTATAGTCCATAGCCGTTTGGCCCAACGTGAACCACAGAGCTGGCGAAGTGGCTAACCACCTCACGGGCCTTCTCGAAGGCCTCATCCTCACCACCCACCAGAACCACGGCTTGGCGTCTCTCCACCAACACTGACGTGCCTATCACCGGCGCATCAACCATTAAACCACCCCTCCCCTTGACAACGAGTAGACAAGCCCCACCCTTTAGGGTGGGGTTACCCCACTGCGTGGGTTTCATAGCGATAGGTTTATTAATCCCAGCTCCGTTAGAGTTTTAGTGCTTGGGGTGGTGCCCCCGAGAGGGGGTTATTTACCTTGCCTCAGATGAGCCGGTGGGGCGATACCCCACCCTTATCACCACCCCGAGACGAAACCATTAACCCCCAAAGAGGGGGTAACGCCCAAGACCCCAGCAGTGAAACCCCGCCCAAAAGGGCGGGAAGGGGTCATAAGCTTAGCCAACTCTATTGATGGTGATATGGTTGACATCTCGATGACTAGGGATCCGCCCTTAACCCCATTAAGCACTCCACCGTCGCCGAGCATCACAGCCTTAACTGCATCGTCATCTGAAACTATGGATAAGACGACGTCCACATCCCTAGCCAACTCAGCTGGGTTACCGTAAACCTTAACCTTAAACTCCTCGGCGAAGGCCCTCGCCTTACTAGGTGTCCTATTGTAAACGCCGCGGAGTAGGCCATCCTCCCTTAGTACCTTGGCTATCCTCCAACCCATGGTACCTAGGCCTATCACACCAACTGTTACCATAATCCATAAGGCGTCTAATCGTAATTAAACTTATCGCACCATCGCCGTTAGGATGCATAAAGTATATTTACCAAGCTAAGCGTCACCACCATGGAGCTGGATCCAGCGGTGGCCCGCCTGGCGTATACCTTGTCCATAATGTTCCTGGTGCTGGCCCTCTTCGCATTACCATTCAACCTGCATGTTGAGGCGGCGTTGATAATAGACCTAGTGGTCATAGTCATGCTAGTGGCCTTCCTAATATTCGTGATTATCAGCGTTAGGAGGAGTCGGTGAGCACTGCTTCACTTAAAAACCTCATTAAGGGTTAAGTGGCTTACCGTATCAACAGGCTAATTAGTTTCACCGAGCCCATAAACCTATGTCGTCGATCACGGATAAGATTGATGATGAATTATCCAGGAGGAGTGGTACTGGGGCGTTGATAGCCGCTATTAGGATTCTAAACAGGGGCGCTGTTAGGCATGCATTGTCGGCGTTGATGAAGGAGGTGGAGTTTAATGGTAGGAGGAAACCCCTGCTTGAGTGGGTTATGGCCGCCTACGCTGGTAATGAGCCATGCCCAATCATCGCCCACATGGTTTCACCATTCTTCAAGGCCATGGTTAAACTGTCGATGAGCTACTTCCACGCAGATGAGGAGGAGGTTAAGCAGCTACTTAGCGACCCAGCGGTCAGAAGGGGCATTGTAACCACGCTTAGGGGCATTGCCCTATTCGGCGTAACAACGCCGCAAAAACTCCCTGCACCATTCTTCATAGTTTGGAACTTCACCAACCTATGCAACCTCAGGTGCATTCACTGTTATCAAAACGCCGGCAAGCCACTGCCCAATGAATTAACACTTGAGGAGAAGCTTAGGGTGGTTAAGGAGCTTGACGAGGCTGGTGTGCCAGCAATAGCCCTATCTGGGGGTGAACCAACAATCCACCCGGACTTCTGGGATGTTTTAAATGAAATGAACAGGAGGGGGTTCTACTCGGCCGTGGCCACAAATGGCCTAATGTTCGCCAACATGGAGTTCGCTGAGAAGGCTAAGAAGGCTGGGTTAAGGTACGTGGAGATAAGCATAGACGCAGCGGACCCTGAGGTTCACGATAAGTTTAGGGGTGTGCCAGGGGCATGGGCTAAGGCTGTCCAGGGCCTTAGGAATGCGGTTAAGCTCGGCTTCAGCGTGGCACTGGCCTTCACAGTCACGAAGACTAATGTTGACCAGGTCGATAAGGTTCTTGACCTAGCCCAGGAGATAGGTGTGAGGAGGGTTGTCTTCTTCAATTTCGTACCTGTGGGTAGGGGCCGTGAAAACCTTGAAATTGACCTAGACCCCGAGGAGAGGGAGAGATTCCTAAGGCACATTTACAGGGAGATGAAGAGGAGGAACATGGAGATTGTGAGCACTGCGCCATATTATGGGAGGGTTGTGAACCAGTTAAGCAACAATGAGGACGCTGCACCAACACACTTCGTGGTTGCCAATGACCCAATAACCAGGGAGTTAACGGAGTTCATAGGTGGGTGTGGTGCGGGGAGGATTTACGCCGCCATTGAGCCTGAGGGCACGGTAACCCCATGCGTGTTCCTACCCTACCCCGTGGGTAACCTTAGGACTAAGTCCTTCTGGGACATATGGATGGACCCATTCATGGAGAATTTCAGGGATAGGGATAGGTTAAAGGGCTTCTGCGGTAAATGCCCATATAAGTTAATCTGCGGTGGCTGTAGGGCTAGGGCATACGGCTACTTCGGCGATGTACTAGCCCCAGACCCAGGGTGCATATACAACTCCTCGGAGTGGAGGAGGCTTAAGGAGGAGGCTGAGGAGTGGGCTAAGATTAAGGTTAAGGTATCGGGCTTAAGGTTTAAGTGACCCCCAATGAAGGTGCTCCTAGCAGTCCCACCAGGCATTGATAAGCTTGAGCTATACAAGGTACTTGGACTTAAGGCACCACCACTTGGCCTTGCCTGGATAGCCGCAGTTCTAGAGAATGCTGGCCATAAGGTCAGGATAATTGACTCACCCACCGAGGGCATTGACTTAGGCTCATTCATTAGTGAGGTTAAGGCCTGGGGGCCTGACGTAGTTGGCTTAACGGCCTTAACACCCACGGTATATAAGGCCTACGACACGGTTAAGGCGATTAAGGAGTATGATAAGGATTTACCGGTCATAATGGGTGGACCGCACGTAACCTTCATGTACGACGAGGCCTTAAGCCACGGCGTCGATGTTGTTGTTAGGGGTGAGGGCGAGTACACCACGCTGGAGCTCGTTAATACCCTTGAGAAGGTTGGCATGGATAGGGATACGCTTAAGGAGGTTAAGGGCATAGTGTTCACGGACAGGAATGGGGAGGTTGTTAAGACTAGGGATAGGCCGATAATAAGGAACCTGGATGAGTTACCATTCCCAGCACGCCACCTACTACCCATGGATAAGTACACGATATTCGGTAAGCCAATTAGGATAATACACGTCATGGCCAGCCGTGGATGCCCCTATGGGTGCTCCTTCTGCTCAACATCATACTACTGGGGTAGGATGATCAGGTATAGGTCAGCTAAGAATGTCGCCGACGAGATTGAGGATGCCGTGAATAGGTATAAGGCGAGGACAATAGTGTTCACTGACGACGAGTTCACCCTTGGTAAAAGGTTCGTCTACGAGTTCCTTAGGGAACTTGACGAGAGGGGACTTGATGTAAACTTCTCCTGTGGTTCAAGGGTTGATACGATGGATAGGGAGATGATGAAGGCCTTGATGGACCATGGGTGCACGGCGCTCTACTTCGGGGTTGAGTCAGCCAGCCAAGATACTATAAACAGGATTGGCAAGAGGATAACCATAGATCAGGCTATTAGAGTTTTTCAATGGGTTCATGAACTTAAGGTCAATGCCGTGGCCTCCTTCGTGATTGGGTTCCCCTGGGAAACCATCGATGATATGAAGAGGACTGCTAAATTCGCCGCTAAACTGGATCCATCATACGCCCAATTCACAGTAGCAACACCCTACCCAGGCACCCCACTGTACTACCAGGCGGTTAACGAGAACCTCATTGAGGATTGGAATTGGGAGCACTACACAACGCTTAGGGCCGTGATGAGGGGTTACAGGTTCACTAGGCAGCAGGCCGATAAGATGCTTCAATACGCCTATAGGGTATTCTACATGAGACTCAGCTTCATAGCCAGGGAGCTGCTTAGCGGAAGGTTATCAACCATAATAACGGCCATTAAGAACTCGGTGGTGCCGTGGTTCATGGATAGGTTAATGAGGAGAGAGGAGGATTAAGATATTTTTTAATTTAAAAATTTAAATAACCTCACACCTGAGTATTGTTAGGTTTCGTGTTCCCTCATTAGATGCAGTATCCTCTTGGCTGGGAGTACCGCGTTCTCGAACTGCTGCATGGTTACCCTTAACCCAAGCATGTTGATTAAACTTAGTATCGCATCAACATTACTCGACAATACACCGTTCTCAATGTAGTCATGGGTAAGGTCCAGTATGCTTACCACGGTGTCCTTACCGAATACCTTACTCACCCATATTAAGGCATCAGGTATGTTGAGAAGCGCCATGTTCCTCCCGGTTAACCTAATCATCATGTACATGTATAGTAGGGAGACGTTGTTGATCATTACGCACTTACCCACCTTATCGCAGTCATCCTTACTCACCATGTAACCATCATAAACGTATATGCTACCCTTACTCCTCGAGAACCTTAGGTAAGCCTTAATGCCACCTAACTCAAGCAGCTTAATGTTCTTACCTAACTTATCCCTAATCCTCAGTAGTCTCCTAAAAAGCCTATACACGGATTCCCTACTACAACCCCTCATGGTTAAGGCTGAGGTTGACAATATGGGTAAGCCCATGCAGTTTAAACCCAGGGAATTGCACATGGATATTCTACGGTAGAGAATATGCAGTACCAAGTGGGCAGTGTCTAAGTACACTATAGGACAGGTTTCATCCGGAATTGATTTATAATCCACAGTAACTAGGTTAAATTAACCTATTTATTAAACATTCTAATTGGGACCCTGCGGGAGGTTAATACTCAGCTGCTGCGCATGAGTAGTGATATCATGAGGCCCATTATTATGGCTAAGGCGTATATTGTGAAAACATACCACGGCACACCCATTAACCCTGGTATGACCGAGACCTCCACGGGTCCAACTATGACTTGGTTTAACCACTCATTACCCGTGTAGTTCAGGTATATGAACCATTGGCCAACCCTATCAGCACCAATCCTTAACATTGACCCATTTACCAACTGCATGCTAAATATCCTCAACCTACCACTCTCATTAACAAACACCAATGCGTTTGAGGTAGTTGGGAATGGGTGCTTAGCCTTAACTATAACCAGTAGTATCACTGAACCACCTAGGGATATGGAACCGTTATTAAGCACCCTGACTATTACAGTCGGGTTAGCCTTAGACACCTTTATCACTCCACTGAACCCGCATGATAAGTAATTACTGTTGCCAGGCCAATTAATGCTTATGATATATAACCCAGGGTACCTTGGTGTGTAGATTGCTTTAAAGTAGCCGTTGACTACATCAACGGTCATCAATGTATTGTTAATACTCACGGGGAGTGTGTTAACGGGGGCTGTGGTGTTTCCCACAATAAACACCTCATCACCGACTATGAATGTACCATATACCCCCACCCTGATGCTGCACGGCGCCTTAAGTACTATGACCGATGACTTGACTATTGATGGTAGGTAGTTTTGTGAACCTGGGTAGTAGAGGGTTAAGTTTAGGTAACCGGCTTCCTCGGGTTTAATGTAAATGCGGCCGGAGCCATTAATGACGTTGATGTAGCCGGCCAATGAACTGTTAATGTAGACGTAAACCGAGCCACTTATCCTTGGGCTTAGGTTAACGGCTACCGTTAGTAATTGCCCATACACAATCGTTGAATTCACCAGGTAGCCTATGGTAACGGTAGCCGGCTCAACAATAACCTTAACCTGGCTTGAGGTTGAGAAGGACTGCGATGGCGAATAGGTGGTGTAGATCACGTAAATCCCTGTTACATTAGGCTTAAAGCTAATCGAAGCCTCACCACTGTTGTTTGTCGTCACGGCCCCCGACCAAATCACTACCCCATTCAACGTGACTTGGTACTGCACAACCTGCCTGGGTAAACTAAGCCCACCGGCGGTTAGGATTATGGTTAAGTTTACGGTTTCACCATACGTTATGTTCAGGAACTGGGGCTTAGTGGTTAACTCAGGCTTAAGCACATTAAGCAGTATAATACTGTTGAAGCTATACAAGAAGCCACCATCATCAGTCATGATTAGCGTTACGTTGAGGGGTATTGGACCTGGTTGAAGCGCCAGCATGGAGATACTAAGCGTCCCATTACCGCGGAGGTAAGCGGAGCCCCCAATGATACTGACTGGGAATTGGGGTAATAGAGGTGTTACGTAAATCCTCTCGCTAATTATCGGCGCTGGTACAGTCACGTTAATCAAAACCCTTGATTCAACCCCAATGGGTATGGTTGAGTTAGGCGTACTAACCACGGCGGTTGGTTGATAAGCCCTAACGGTAAACTCCACCGACCCAACTATGCAATACCCGTAGTTAAAGTAGGCCTCAACATCGTAGGCGCCGCTACTAACCGTAAGGAAGCTACCTGAGGATGACTGACCATTAACCATTACATTCATGGTTAAGTTGCTCATGTAAACCCCAACAACGTTAACCATATGGCCAGTCACCACGGGTATAATGGACCCATTACCCACGCTTACATCTAATTCACCGTAGGTGACATTAACGGTAAACCAGGGCCTTGATGAACTGAGCTGGGTGAGGTAAGATGAGTACACTTGCCCATTGAGTGTTAGTTCCGCTGAGACCGTTCCATTAATGAAGGCTAACTGCTCTTCAACAACCTGTAGGCCATTAATGGTTATCTCGCTCACCGAGGAGTAGGTTCCGATAGTGTTGACTAGGCTTAGCTTAACCGGTTCAGCCGAGTAGACGATAATATTCAGTTTAGGTGATACGTAAGGCATGTTGATAATTGAGTTGTTGACTATTGGGGTTGTTAAGCCACATTGGGTTATGTATGCCCCAATTATCTTGGGCTTATACATTATTAGACGGTAGATCCTGCTGACGGCAAAGTTAAGCACACCTAAGGTTACGTTAATGGAGTAGTTGCCGTATGGTATTGAGTAAACAGGCACATTAATGAGCCTATAGGATGCGGTGGTTAAGTTGAAGGACACAGAGTATGTGTAGACGCTGCCTATCTGAACATTCAGGGTTGCGCTACCGTTGAACAGTATCGTTGAGTTCACTATTGAGGCATTAACCAGAAGCGTGAAGTAGTTTAATGGTGTTGAAATGAGGCCATTGCTTGGGTAATTAACCCAGTTCTCGTAGGATAGGTAAACCAAGCTGACGCCCAGGGTCATGTTTAACCTGGGCTTTGTTGCATTAACTGGCTGAGTCACGTTTATGGGGCTTGTTGAAGTTGAGTTAGTTGCGGCTAATTGACTGGAGCGGGCAGTTAAGGTACCAATCAGTACGAAGGCTGCGAGCGCAAATGCGATAAGGGCCAACTTCTCCATATTCACCATTGAAGGTTCATCATGAGTGGATTATTAAATGTTATTCAATTCAACGTCTACTGAGTCTGCTGGGGCTCAGATGCAGCGGCTTGGTTACCCTGGCCTGGCTGGGCAACCCTAGCCTTGAATATGCGTGAGGTAGGTGCTAAACCTACGCTGTCCTCAAGGCCTCTCGGCACCAGGTAGCCTGGTGACCTAATCCTAACGCCGTTTACGGCTATGTGGCCGTGGACTATGAGCTGCCTGGCCTCATGAAGCGACCTAGCTAAACCCCTCTTATATACCAGCGTCTGCAACCTACGCTCAAGAACTGCAGTCACGTCTAGGGCTAGGACTGAGTCCAGTGGTATTGACGTGTCGTTTATCAGCCCCATCTTAAATAACCTATCCTTAAGCTCCGCCTCAGCCTTTTCCCTAACCTCAGGGGGCGCTGAGAGTATTTCCCTAGCCCTATGCTTAATGCGCCTAAGCAGTGCCCTAGCTAACCAAAGCTCCCTCTTATTCCTTAGGCCGTATTCGCCAATTAACCTAAGCTCGCCCATAAGCAGTTCGCTGTTCCACAGCCTCTTCGGCTTACCCTCAATGTACTTCTTCTTAGGTCTCTTAGGATCTCCCATTAAGCCCGATGCCGGGGCATGGTATATAAATATTTCCCAACGTCCTTACATGGGCATGAAGGTTGGGTTTGAATCCGTGGCGGGTTTAATGCTCCTATCCTCAAGGGCTGCCCTAATGTGCTTGGGCAGCGTGAACATGTGGACGTGTGTTAAGCCGTCGTAGTACCTGGTGCCACCTCTAACATGCTTGGCCAATGCATCGTCAATCATTGCTGGGGTTAGTTGAAGCGCATCTGAGGCATCACTGGCCACCACGAATCCCCAGGGTGCATCGTAGGAGTGCATGTAAGACTGGTAAACCCTAGCCCTACTGAACACGGAGCCGATGGTCCTGTATATAACGGCCAACACCCTCAACGCGTACGCCGTATTGGTTGCCTGGGTGGCAAAGACACCGTTGGGGGTTAGCCTACTTTTAACTAACCTGTAGAACTCAACGGTGTAAAGTAGGTATGAGGGCCCCCCTTCAAGTGGGTCTGTGGCGTCCACGAGTATGACATCGAACCTATCCCCACTCTCCTCAAGGAACCTCCTACCGTCGCCAATCAACAGTTTAAACCTGTTGTCGCTGAATGAACCCCCGTGCATTTCAGGCAGGTACTCCCTGGACACGTTAACGACATCCTCATCAATGTCAACCATCACAACCTCCTTAACGGTATCCCACTTAAGAACCTCCCTGGCCGTGGCCCCCTCCCCACCCCCGATTATGAGGACTCTTTGGGGATTCCCATGAAGCACCATCGCCGGATGGACCAGTGATTCGTGGTAAACGTACTCGTCGAATAGTGAACTCTGCACCTTACCGTCTAGGACTAGGGCTTTGCCTAAATCCTTAAACTCAACAACGGCTATCCTCTGGTACTTCGACTCGCCTGAGTATAGGACTCTATTAACGGCCCTTAGGTGCCAGCTGAAGGGTGTCTCAAACTCTATGAAGTACGTGCCCATTCTGCTTATTTGATCTAAAACGTCGCCCATTGCTCCCAGTCGCCGGGGGTTAGTTTAGCCACCCCTTATTAAGCATTAACCTAGGCTTTAGGTTATGGTAGCGGCGGGTGGATTCGAACCACCGACCTCGGGGTTATGAGCCCCGCAGGATACCAGGCTTCCCTACGCCGCTAAGGCTCTCATGAAGAACCTAGTTTATAAGGGTTTCTCCGCATCAACATGCTTATAGGGTTGTTTGAAATTAAACGCATCAGTGTGCTTTAATTAGCCATTGCCACGTTGGCTGAGGCGGACTTAGCCACCTCAATGAGGCCCTTTAATGAGCCGTACATGGTTCCCCCACACACGGCTACAACGTAAGAGCCGCACGGGTACCTGGACCTTATCCTAGCTGACAATTCCGGGCTGAACTTGTTGATAGTTAAGCCGGTTAATGGTATATCCACCGTCTCGCAGTTCACGTGCATTATGAGGACTGCGTCGCCGCCGTTCTTAACGCCGACATCCCTCAATTCAACTATGTTAAGCCTATTGGGCGTTTTAATTAGGCCGCCCATTACGCAGTAACTGTACCTCCTGTTGAAGACTGGGGTTAAGTCAACCTCCTCTATGTTAGTAACCCCATAGCCATTGAGCTCCTCATTCAGTCTCCTCAACCCCTCACTGGTCAGCGTTGAGCCTGACCTTGAGGATTCCACTAGACCCATTGCCTTAAGCTCCCTTAACCTATCCTTAACCACCCCCTCCCCTAACCCCAGTAGGTTAACTAGGTAATACCTACCAACCCTACCCCTCAGCCTCAACGTGAGCATTATTATTAGCAAATCCTCACTAATCATAAGTTAATCTTATGCTTCACGGTTTAAAGCATTTTTCTCAATTAACCCTAGCAGTTGGCCGCTGTGTTTTTAACCAGCTTTAAATGAATTAATTACCTCAACCCCGTGGCTCGTCCCTATTCTACTGGCCCCAGCCCTAATCATGGCAATGGCCTGCTGCGCATTCCTAATGCCACCGGCAGCCTTAACGCCAATCCTACCCTCCACAGCCTCGTAAAGTAGCCTAACATCATCCTCACTTGCACCCCCGGGCCCATAGCCTGTGCTTGTCTTAACGAAGTCAGCTTCGGACTCCATAACTAGCTTAGCCGCCTTAACCTTCTCATCCCTGTTTAGGTAACCCGTCTCAATTATTACCTTAACCACCACGCCATATTCATGCGCAACCTTAACTACCGCCCTAATATCCCTCTTAACAAGGTCAAGCATACCTGCCTTGAAGGCGCCTATGTTCATGACCATGTCCACCTCATCAGCCCCGTCCAGTATGGCCAACTCCGCCTCCTCAGCCTTAACGGTGCTTTTACTTGCCCCGAAGGGGAAGCCCACGACAACACCAACCTTAGCCCTATTGCCCAATATTTGCCTGGCCAGGTTAACGTAGAATGGGTTAACCACAACACTGTAAAACCCGTAGTCAATAACCTCCCTGCAGTACCTCTCCACGTCCATTGGGGTTGCGGCTGGGTTAAGTATCGTGTGGTCTATTAACCTGGCTAACTCCTCCCTACTACTAGGAACCTTCATCACCAATACCCCCTGGAGTGGCCTTTAAGCATTACACGAAGCCACCGAGGTCTGCAATGCCTAATCCATCCACCATTTCCTCATCCATAAGCTGCTTGTTGGGGGTTCAGATAACCCTAACCACATCAAGGTTCAGCCATGCCGGGTTTCATCAACCTCCGGGCGCCTAAAACCGTGCTAATCTTTAAAAACACTAACCCAGGGTTGGGGGCAGTTTCGGTTTTCTTGATTATTTGTATTACTCATTTTTGTTGATGCTTGAGTCCTCTTAGGGCTGTTAGGTGTGCTGATGCTGTGTGCCTGTCTAGTCCGTATTTCTTCATTGTTTCGTCGTGTTCTGTTGAGTTTGTTGTTCCCTTTGGGTTTACGTATTTGGTTTCTATGCTGTACAGTGGTGCCTTTAGGGTTATTTTCTCAATGATCGAATTCCTGAATACTGAGACCTTGTGGTTGTAATTCTCATGACCCCTATCACCACTCCTAATCCACATCAGCCTTAGCTTACCGAGAATCTCTGTTCTCTAGGAACAGTGTCTTAACACCATGGCGGTAAGCGTAATCTAACAGTTCATGAATCCTCATTCCTATGATGCCCCATGCATTGTGCTTAGGAAAGCCCCGTGCAGACGCCTCACTGAACCAGAAGGTGTGGGTGTCCCTAAGCTCACCCTCCTCATCAATAATTGCCAAATTAATCCTATCGGTGTTAACATCGACGCCACCAATGAGTTTGCTGGCATTACGCCTATGCCTAGCCATGTACTCGTAGTAAACATCCATTGGCACTGTCACCTGCACCTCACCACGAACCCACAGTTGGTTATTCCTAACGCCAACACCATTAATCACAACCCTACCCATGTACTCAACACGCCCTGTAATGATGGCATCGAGTAATGCCTTGTAAGTCTTGGATATTGTGGGTTTGAGGACAACCCTACCAGTTGATCCATCGTACCTAACCGTAGTCACGTGGAACTCATAATTGGGCTTTAGGGTGATGCTTTTGGCAGGGTACTCTAATTCGCTTTGTTGGAACATGAGCCAGTCGGACAATTCAACACCTTTGAAATCAACACCCAATGCCCTACAAGACTCGTAGATGCCCATTACGAGGGTTACTGCACCATCAGCATACCTACGATTCGGGATAATTCCATAGGCACTTTCCCTAAACACATTCACCCAACCAACCTTGGCACCAGGCAGAACTTGCATTTGCTTCGCCACAGCCAACACCCTATGAGCAGCCACCCTAAACAACCAAGCCATTGACAGCAACTCCCCAGCCACACCACCATCAACATTAAACGGCAACCTAATTGTTAAGTAATCCACAAAGGAACCCAAGACCCGTAGTGGCGAGGAACCCCCGGCGACAGGGAGGGAGCCATTGCGGTGAGGGGGCCTGGGGCGACCGTCGAGAAGGAGACGGTGGGTCACGAAACCACCGGAAGTAAAAAATATAACCCACCGCCTCCGGAGAGACGGTAATGACTAAGGGTACGCCGTCATTCGGCAAGATGAATAGGGGTAAGACACACATAAGGTGCCCCAGGTGCGGTAGGCACTCGTACAACGTGGTTAAGGGCTACTGCGCGGCATGCGGC
>WYEB01000183.1_pt1 | contig 24603 bp, 24 predicted proteins | sample 6343061 | NCBI WGS metagenome assembly WYEB01 (sample SAMN13812332, study PRJNA600296) | hot springs metagenome | biome: ENVO:00000051; feature: ENVO:00002007; isolation source: sediment sample from Evening Primrose shelf | place: USA: Yellowstone National Park, Evening Primrose Hot Spring ... | reverse complement strand
ATCTTTGCTATTGTTCCTGTATGATCTTCACCCATTGGAAATTTAACATTTTCTAATAGTTTTTCTGTTGCATGCCATGCTAAGTGTGTATATACAGTATCAGTTGACATTGCTATAACTTCTGCCCCTTCCTTCTTTATTTGCTCATATTTTTCTGCTAGATCTTCTAATTCTGTTGGACATACAAATGTAAAATCTGCTGGATAATAGAATAATACTAAAAACTTTCCTTTACTTAATATATCTTTATATATATTTATTTCTTTGAACTTTTTCTACTGTATCATATACTTTTATTACCAATTCTGGTACTTTATCTCCAATCCCAATATTCTGGCTTCTTCAAAATCTATATAGTCTTCCATCTAAATAACTTATTTAAAAATCTTTTAAGGGTTTTATTCTAAAAATTTTCCAAAAATATTTTATCTATTATCTTGTAGAAAAAATTATTAATATATTGTGTTAATATGGTAGTAATAGTATAAGATAAATTTATATATTTTTTTGTAGAAAGAATATATATGGTACTAACAACATTCATAATCCTATTCGAAATATATACATTCTCTTTAGTATTAATAATATTATCAAAGTTATTGGGAAGAAGAGCATTAATATTTATAATTTTGTTAATAATTTTACCATTGTTACTTATATTATTAGTATCATTATTGGGTTTATCAATAATACAATCCATATTTATTTTTATTATAATATTATTATTTATAATTGAGGCATTACTATATTATTTATTTGATTTATCTCTATCAACTGTAGCAATTATTATATTAGCATCATTACTTATATCATTAATAATATATTCATTAATAATTAGTCCTATATACGTATATTCAGCATCATCCCAATTATTACCTATTATAATACAAAGTCCTTTATATTAAGATGGATCTACTATTTATTTCTTCTCTCTTATTATTATTAGATATATTAATAATATCAATATTTGATCTAAGATATTTAATAAATATAGACAGAAAAATAAAAATTCCAAAATATAGAGATTTAGAAAATAAAGAAAATTTATTTGTAATATTTCCAGTAAAAAATGAAGAGGAAGATTTTTTAATAAAAAAGATTGAATATTTGAAAAATATAAATAATGTATATAAAAATCTAACTATATATTTCCTATTCTTAGATGATACTGAATTAAATAAAGAAAATAAATTAGTAGAATATTTAGAAAAAAATTGCTTAAAAAAATATTATGATGAAAAATATTTGATATATGATTTAGATAAGATAAAATATTATTTTAGATTAAATGGTATAAAAAGAAAGGGTGCTGCTTTAGATGATATAATAGATTATTTAGAGAGGAAATATAATATAAAATATTTTTCTGTATATGATTTTGAATGGACTGTTACAATTGAATATTTATATAAAGCTGTATGTATTTTAGAATCAAATAAGAATTTATCTTTTGTATATTGGAATAGAAGAACTGTTCCTATAGATTATTTCCATAAAATCGTTGGAATCTATGTAGACACTTTTTTCGAATTTTATTTGCCAATGAAAAATATTTTAGATGATATATCAATGGCGCATGGTTCTTGTGGTGTTTTAAGATTAAAAGATTATAAAAAGGCTGGAAAATTTACACCACATTTAACCGAGGATGCATCATTAACAATTAGATTGTATTTAAATGGTTTTAAAGGAATATATATAAGAGATTGGGCTGAATATGGACAAAATTTACCTCCAAACTTTAATATGACATTAAAAACAATAAGAAGATGGCAGACAGGTACTTTTGATGTAATTATTTCAAATTTCTGGAAAATATTATTTAATAAAAATTTGAAATTTAAACAAAAAATAAGTTTTATTCACATGTTTTCAACATTATTTTTACCATTAATTTCTTTTATATTAATATTAATTAGCATAATAACTATTCTATTCAATTTATCATCACCCTTTTGGTATTATATAGCGCCATTCTTTTATTTCTCACAATTTTATATAATAACAATATTTATAACAGAATATTATATAGTTGAAAGAAGAATATATAATAAAGCAAGTATTTTGGATTCTTTTTTAGCATTATTAATTGGTTGGGGTATATCTGCACTAACAATATTCTATTATTTAAGAAGATTATTAATTGGTTTAGATAATAAATGGATAGTTACTGTTAAAACAATAAGAAAATATAATTTTGATTATTATTCAATAACAATATATACAATATTCCTATTAATAAACATATATTTCCTTTATTATGCATATTCATCCTGGTTACCGTATATAAATTCTTATAATATTTTACCATTTTTAATAAGTATAACATTTGGAGATCTTTCCGTTTATATTTGGATAATTTCAATATTATTTATATTCTATTTGCAATATAGAAGTTATAAAATGAGCAAAAAGAATGTAAAAAATCTATTATATTTGGGGATAATAGATAAAAAAGAAAATTTATAAGAAAAAATAAAAAATTATTTATATGTTAGAAAAGGATATTTTAATTATAAATCCGAAAAGCAACATTTCTATAGCAACATTGTGGGCAAAAAAAGATTTTATATTTAATTCATTACCTGAAAATATTAAAAATAAGGTAAATATAATTGGTACACTATATACAATTAATGGAATAAAATATTTAATTCAAACATTGGGAGAAAATCCACAAATAAATAAAATAATTCTATATGGACCAGATCTAACACAATCTGGTCAGGCTTTGGTAGATATATTTAATAATAGGGATGAAAATACATTAAAGAAATATAATATAAATCTGGATTATAATAAAATAAAGGAAATTTTAAATACTACAAATGTAATAGATATGAGAAAAGATTTTTGGAATAAAAATATAAGTAAAGTAGAAGAAATAATTCAAAGTAATTATAAACCAGAAAATATATCTAGAAGAAAAATAGATATTGAAATAAAGGAAGATGTAAAGACTGATTATGGTTATATAATTCCTTTACCTCCAGCATTTATATATGAAGAATCATTATTTAATGCGTGGGTAAGATTATTAACAGAAATTAAAATGTTTGGAATTCTAAAAGGTTCTGAATATAATGAAAAGCAACTAGAAAGATTAAATATAATTGTTAGTTTGGGATTATATGGAAAAAAATATGAATTAGAAAAAGAATTTGATGAATTTATTAAATTAGAAGAATTTGAAAAACATTTAAATGGATACTTTATTGATAAAAAACCAGAAGGTGTCGATTATACATATGGAGAAAGATTTCTAAATTATAATAATTTAAATCAATTACAATATATGATAAATAAATTGTCAAAAAATCCAGAAACAAGAAGAGCAATCATGATTACATGGAATCCACATATAGATATATATTCAAATGATCCACCATGCGTTATATCTATAGAAGGGATAATTCAGGGAAAGTATCTAAACCTTACAGAATATATAAGGAGTAATGACATGTTTAGAGGATGGCCATTAAATATGTATGCATTAATTAGAATTGGAGAATACATTGTTAATGAAATAAATAAAAGAACAAATAAAGGATATGAATTGGGAATTGTTACAACGATTTCAGCATCTGCGCATGTATATGAACATGATTTCCAATATATGGAAAAAGTATTAGAAAAATATGGATATAGAATAAAATCTTTTATACCAGATCCAAAAGGTAATTTTATAATATATAATGAGGATAATAAAACATTTGTAGAGCATAGAAGTTATGATAATACAATTTTAGATTTTAAATTTGGATCTGAAAATGTTGATGAAATATATAATAAATTAAAGGGATTACCATTTTTTACATTACATGATCATTCGATATATATTGGAAGAGAAATATATAAAGCAAATGAATTTAAAAGAACTGGCAAAAAATATATACAAGATCAGGTATAATTATCGAATATCTAATTTTTTTATCCTTTTTAGAGCTCCTCTTAATATTAATTCTCTTTCAACATTATCCAATAATTCTTCATATGATAAATATTGAGAGTAATATGATAAATTTGAAGGGATAATCTTTGATTTAATATCTTCATAATATCTAAAGAGTGTATTTGTAGATAATGTAGCCAGTTTTGTCCTTATTTCCTTAATTAATTTTTCATTTGTATTTTCGACTTTTGCTTCCATTTTAATAATTATACCTTAATAATTTATATAGTTTTATTGGGCAAAAAATTATAAATAAATTCTTTCTTGATTATCAAAAATATTATCTATTGATGTTTTTCCTTTATATTTTTTTAATATATATCCATATAAAAATCCAAATAATGTTCCACCCAGATGCGCTGAAAATCCTAAAGGTATAAACGGATAAAATATCCCAATTAAGTTAAATATAGCCCAAAATATTGCTGCATATATCATATCTATTGGAATTATTATTGGAAATATTATTACTTTCTCTTTTGGTTTCAATATCCCTAATGCACCCAATATACCAGATATTGCAGCAGAAGGTCCAATTCCACCAACTAGGGGGTTATTATAATATTGAAATAAAAAGAAAATATTTCCAACAATACCAGACAAGAAAAATAATATCAGAAGATTTTCACTTCCATATAAGTATTCAAATGAGAGACCGAGAAAAAATAATGCTATGCACTCAAAGAATAATTGACTTAAACTATAGTCTCCAAAAATAGATGTTATAAACATCCATGGATATTTTATAGCATAATATGGATAAAAAGCAATTAGATTTAATATTGAAGGATTCATTAATTCTATAATATATACTATAAAGAGTATAATTATTAGCCATATTGTTATTGGAAGACCAAGTAATTTGTAAACCTTATTCATATTAAAAATATATCGGAATATTTTATATATTAATGAGATTGCCTAAAGATGTAAAACCAACTAAATATTATATAAAATTAGATATAGATATTAATAATTTAGAATATAGAGGAGAAGAAAAAATAGAAATTGATATAAATAAACCTACAAATAAAATATACCTACATTCAAAAGACATAAAAATAGAATTGATAAAGTTGGATAATAAAAAAGTAGGTTTTAGAAGTATAGATAATGAAACAATTGAAATAAATCTATATAATAAATATTATGGAAAAAAGAAATTATATATAAAATTTAGAGGAAAAATAAGAAATGATCTAATTGGATTTTACTTAAGTAAAGGAAAAGATAAAATATTAACTACACAATTTGAACCTACATATGCAAGATATTTTATTCCATGTTTTGATGAACCTGAGTTTAAAGCAGAATTTGAATTAGAAGTAAAAGTAAATAAAGATTATGATGTAATATCAAATACAGAAATAGAAAATGAAGAAACAAATGAAGAATATAAAATTGTAAAATTTAAGAAAACTCCACCAATGTCAACATATCTATTATATTTAGGAATAGGAAAATTTGATTATTTAGAAGATAAATATGAAAATAAGAAAATAAGAATTGTTGCTGATATTGGTAAAGCCAATGATGGGGAAAATGCCTTAGATTGGACAAAAAAAGTACTAAAATATTATGAAAATTATTCATCAATAGAATATCCATTGGAAAAATTGGATTTAATTGCTATACCAGATTTTGCCGCTGGGGCAATGGAAAATTGGGGTGCAATTACATTTAGAGAATCTGCATTATTATATAAAGAAGATTACTATTCATACGGACAGAGATTAAGAATATATGAAGTTATAGCTCATGAATTATGGCATCAATGGTCTGGAAATTTGGTTACTATGAAATGGTGGGATGATCTTTGGTTAAATGAATCTTTTGCAACGTATATGGCATATAAAGTTATGGATGAATTATTAAATGAAGATAATATTGGATCAAATTATATGTATATTGCTGATACATACGAAGCAAAATTTGAAGATTCAACAATCTATACACATCCAATAAATGTTAAAGTAGAAAGAGAAGAAGAAATTGAAAGTATTTTTGATAGTATAAGTTATGGAAAGGGTGGAAATATATTAAGAATGATAGATAATTATCTTGGATATGATAAATTTAGAGTTGCAATAATAAATTATTTACATAAATATAAATATTCTAATGCGAGTTCTTCAGATTTATTTAAAGAATTTGAATTAATTGGAGGAAAATATGTAAGAGAAATAATTGAAAAATTTGTAAATTCTCCCGGTTATCCAATAATAAATGTACACTATAATAATCTTGTAATACATTTATCTCAATCAAGATTTTTATATAATAAGAAAGAAAATAAGAAGTGGACAATTCCTTTATTTTTAGATATTGAAGGAGAAAAAATGAATATATTATTTAATAAATCAAAAGGAAAGATTATACTTAAAAGAGATCCAAGATATTTTATAATTAATAGAGATGCCATAGGTTTTTATGTATCAAATTATGAAAATTTGGAATATATAGGAAATGCTATTAAGGAAAAGAAAATATCACCATTAAGTAGGGCTGTTATTTTACATGATTATTATTTATTAGCATTAATGAATAAAATTAAATTGAAGAAATTATTTGAATTAATTGAATATTATAGAAACGAAGATAATTGGTTGGTTTTATCAATACTATATAATATATTATATGATATATCATTTTACTTTAATATAGAAGAAAAGAGAATATTTGAGCAATATAAAGACGTATTTAAGAATTATAGTAATATAGAAATAAAGGATTATAATAGTTTAATGCTAAAAAGATTAGCATATAAAGTATTAGGGTTCTTAAATGATTATAATATAATAAAAGATTCATTTAATAAGTTTAAAGAATGGGAAAAACTAAATAATAATGATAGACAGGTTATTTCCGATATAATTGGTTTACATGGAGGAACAAATGAATATATGAGAATGTACAATTTATATTCAAAATCACAAAATCCTGAAGAAAGAATAATATTATTAAGAGGACTATCTAACTTTAGAAGGACTAGTATGATTGTAGATTTATTAGATAAAGCAATAGATAATTATATAAAATTACAAGATTGGAGAATATTGTTTACAAGTATATCAAAAAATCCAGAAGTCATTTATGTATTATATCAATGGTTTAAAGATAATATTAGTGAGATAAAAAAATATGAAAATGCGTATTTAGTTATAAGAGATGTCATAAGAAGTTTATTCGAAGCATATACTGGAAATATTGTAAAGGATATAAAACAGTTTATGATAAAAAACTTACCAAAATATAAGAATGATATAATAAAATTCAGTCATTATTCTGAAATATATACAAACTTTGTATTAAAGAATAAAGAAGATATAGAAGATCTATTATGAATTTATAAAAATAATAATTAAAAAAGATTTTATGGAAAGTAAAGATATTGTATTAATTACATCAGCATTGCCATATGTAAATAATGTACCACATATAGGACATATTGCTGGAAGTCTTTTACCCTCAGATATATTTGCAAGATACAATAGACTGAAAGGTAATATTGTATTTTATTTATGTGGGACAGATGACCATGGATCTGCTACAGAAGTAGAAGCAATTAAGAGAAATAAAAAACCAGAAGAAATTGTTAATTTTTTTCATAATATACATGAAGAAGTATATAAATGGTTTAATCTATCATTTGATCAATTTAGTCAAACATCAAATAATCCTTTGCATTATAGAATAGTTCAAGAATTATTTATTAAAGCATATATAAATGGATATATAGTAGAAAAAGAAGTAGAATTACCATATGATCCTGAATGGAATAAATTTCTAGCAGATAGATTTGTTATAGGAAAATGTCCATATTGTGGATATGAAAATGCTAGAGGAGATCAATGTGAAAATTGTGGTAGATTATTAGATCCTAAAGAATTAATTGATCCAAGGAATTCAATTACTGGAAATAAAATCATATTTAGAAAAACAAAACATCTATATTTAAACTTAGCTAAATTAGAGGATAAAATAAAAGAATATCTGGAAAGTAAGAAAGGTATATTTACTGATCTAGCAATAACAATGTCTCTATCATGGATAAAAGAAGGATTAAAAGAAAGAAGTATAACAAGAGATCTATCTTTTGGAGTACCAGTTCCATATAAAGAATTATGGCAAGTAACAATTAAAAAAATATTCAACAAATTATCATTTAATTCAAAAGATTCTTTTGTTGATTCTTTAATGAATGCATTAAAAGAAGAAGGCTTAGTAATAAATACAGATGAATATACAAATATTTTAAAGATTGTAGAAGAAAATTGGCCAAAAGTTGATAGTATATTAAATTTATATAATCATTTTGAAGAATATAAGGATAAAGTATTATATGTCTGGTATGATGCTTTAATTGGATATATATCATTTATTGCAAAAAAATTAAAAGGAGAATATATATATGATGATGTAAAAGATGAAAATATAAATGATTTATCTTTATTAGAAGATAATGGAAAAATAATTAAAATAAAAATAAATAATAAAGTATATGAATTAGAATATAAAATAGATGGGAGTGTTTTATATTTATCAGGATTATATAGTGATTTCTTTAATTTATATAAGATATTAAAATTCTTATTTGAAAATAAGAAAGTTATAAAAATTGTTTTAGATATTAATTGGAGGGAGTTTTGGATAAATGGAAAAGTATATCATTTTTTAGGAAAAGATAATATTCCATTTCATGCAGTATTTTGGCCAGCAATTTTATTATCAACACATAATGTAAGCGATAATTATAAAGAATTTTTTGAATATACAAAATTAGATAATTATAATCTACCATATAACGTAATTGGACTATCTTATTTAACATATGAAAATAAGAAAATTAGTAAAAGCCAGAATTGGGGTATATTTTGTGATTCGTTAATTAAATCAGAACTTGATCCAGATTATTGGAGATTCTATCTTTCATATATTTTGCCATATAATAAAGATTCTGACTTTAAATGGGATGATTTTCAATCTGTTATAAATAATGAATTGGTAAATAATATAGGAAATCTTACTCATAGAATTTTATCTTTTGTTAGAAAATATTATAATAATAAAATAGACGGTAATGTTAGAAAAGATATAATAAATACAATAAATAATACATTAAATGAATATTATAAATATATGGATAAAGGAGAATTTAATTTAGCATTAAGGAAAATATTGGAATTATCTGGTTATGGAAATAAAATATTTCAGGAAAATAAACCATGGGAAAATCCTGGTAATAATAAAAGTCTAGTTAAATCTTTAATTATATTACTAATTTCTATATATACAATGTTATATCCATTTATACCAAATTCTTCAGAAAAATTCTTTGAATTTATAAATTATAAAGAAATATCTTTTGATAACCTTAATACTCTTCTACAATTTTCTAATAATGTAGTTATAGAAATAGTTAAGGAGCCACAAATCCTATTTAATAAGGTTGACGATAATTTAATAAATAAATTAAAACAGACAGTAACTAAACCTTCCATAGATTTATAAATAAAAATTTATAAGCCAAAAATAAAAAATTAAAATATGGATAAAGCCGATGAAAACCCGCGTCTACTATATTTAATATATTTCACAAATAAATATATTTTATATTACACTTTGTCTTTACTGTTGTTTGTTCTTCTGATCCTTTTGTTGATCTCCTTTCTTCTTTGCCATAATATATTATTCTATAAAATGTTTAAAAATCTTTCTTTTTTTTATAACTTCAAATGAATACTAATGTGTAGTAAAAGCTTGAGCAGAGTAAATATTTATAAATAATTTATAAAGGGGTTATATATAAATATTTATAAAGTAATCAAAATGTATAGAAATTTTGAAATAATACATACAATTTAGATATCTAAAAATCTAATATATAAATCAATACTGGCTAAAAGATAAAATAACTAATATATTTAGAATAATGAGAAAAATAAATATTAAAGAAAAGAAAAATAAATAGTATAAATTCATTTAATAATAAAAATAATATTTTTATTGTTTTTTATTTAAAATATATTATGTCTTACGATATTGTAGGTGATATAGCTATAATTAAAAAGCCATTAAAATATGATGAAGAAGAATATGTAAAAAGAATATTGGAAAAGCATAAATTTATAAGGACAATTTTATTACAAGAAACAGATGTTTTACCTCCATATAGGATTCCCAAATATAAAATTTTATATGGAGAAAATAAAACTGAAACAATTAATATTGAATATGGATTAAGATTTAAGGTAGATGTTGCTAGATGTTATTATTCTCCAAGATTGAGTAATGAAAGATATAGGATTGCAAAACAAGTAAAAGAAAATGAAGAAGTTTTAGTAATGTTTTCTGGTGTAAATGTATATCCAATATATATAGCAAAATATTCAAAGGCTAAAATAATATATTCAATTGAACTAAATCCTTTTGCAGTAAAATATGGATTGGAAAATATAAAAATAAATAAAGTAAATAATGTTATTACATTACTAGGAGATGTAAGAGATGTATCAAAATATATAGGCTATTTAGAAAATGGAGATGGAATAATAAAAAATGATAAAGAATATATAAAAGATATAATTGATTCTGGATTAGAAATAAACAATTTATATATTTATGAATATGATGAAATGATAAAAAATATAAAATATAAAAAATTAAGATATATTAGAGAATTAGAAAATTTAGAAAAATTTAATAAAAAATTTGATAGAATTATAATGCCATTACCAAAAGAAAGTCATACATTCTTAGAATATGCAATACCTTTAATAAAAAATAATGGAATAATACACTTGTATCAATTCTTTGAAGAAGAAAAAATAAAAGAAAAAGCAATAGATTTATTAGAAAAATATTCGAATGACTTAAACTTTAGATACGAGATATTAAATATATTAAAAGTTGGTGATATAGCTCCAGGAAATTATAGAGTTTGCATAGATTTTAGAGTTATAAAAAACTAAAATTTAAAAATATCATAAAATTATTTTATAATAATGAAAGGCGACTTTCTTACAACCCTTATTATAATATTTGGTATTATATTAGGAATTGTAGTTGTTCTATATCTGTTTGTGCCTCCTCAGGTAATATTAAAACTCTTGGGAAAGAACGTTTCATCATCTGGTCCTGTATCATTTAAGATATCATATATGTACTTTACTTCAAATAGTATATATGCAATAATATATAATAGTGGATCTAATATAGATTTAAATAATATGCAAATTACATATACATATGGTCAAAATGGTTATCAAACTGGCACATGTAATATAGTTACAAATAATTATACATTATCTTCAAATAGTCAAACAACAATTGAATTAAATTGTACAAATGAAGATACAATTATAAATAATTTATTATCGAATAAAGGATCTTATGAGTTTTCATTTACATATGGAAATACTGTACAACAGGCTCCTTTACCATTTAAAATTTCAAATCAATAGCGGACCCGGGGGGATTCGAACCCCCGACCTACGGCTTAGAAGGCCGTCGCTCTATCCATGCTGAGCTACGGGTCCAATTATAAAAATATTATTATGAAAAATTAAAATATTTAATCCATCTGTATATCGATGTTTCATCATTTATCAGCAATGCCTTGCATCTTCACTATATATATATAATATAAATGAAATATTAAAATATCACAACAATAAAATTTATTAAAAAATAAAGATTGAGACCCATTATTGTATAATAAAAATTAACAAAATTAAAAAATAATCATGGGACCGCGGGGATTCGAACCCCGATCCCTGGGACCCAAACCCAGTAGCCTACCACTAGCCTACGGTCCCTTAAAAAATAAAGATTTTTCAAAAGTTTAAAAGAGTTTTTAACAACATATTAAAAAATGCCACAGCATGGTAGACATAAACCTAGAGCAGTATCTATGCAATTTTGGCCAAGAGTAAGGGCTAAAAGAATCTATCCGATAATCAAGAGTTGGCCTTCTATTAATAATATTCAACCAGTTGCATTTGCTGGATATAAGGTTGGTATGACACATATTTTAACAAAAGAAGGAAAATATGTACCTGTATCAATTATAGAAACACCTCCGTTAAAGGTTCTTGGAGTTAGATTATATAAGAAAGATATAAATAAAGGATTTCTATCTTTAAAGGATATTATTTCTAATAATTTTGATGAATATGTTAAAAGAAGAATAAAAACATTAGAACCAAATGAGGATTTAGAGAAAGATATTCAAGATTCTGAACAAATATTAGATAAAGTTTCATTAATAAAATTGATTGTATATACACAACCATGGTTAACAACAATTAAAAAGAAAAAACCAGAGATATTCGAAATACCTATTGGGGGAAATAATATTAAAGAAATATTTAATTATGCAAAAAATCTGTTAGGAAATCAAATAAAAATAAATGATGTATTTAAAGAAGGAGAATATGTAGATGTAATTGGAGTAACAAAGGGAAAGGGATTCCAAGGAGAAGTAAAAAGATATGGAATAACAGTTCAATATAGAGAAGTAAAGAGAAGTAAATCTGTAAGACATGTAGGTGCTAGAGGATCTAGAGGAATGAGAAGAATATTTCCAACAACACCAATGCCAGGTCAATATGGATTCTTTAGAAGAACAGAATATAATAAATTAATAATAAAGATTTCAGATAATTATAATGAAATAAATCCAAGTTCTGGTTGGCCACATTATGGAGTTGTAAGGAATACATATTTAATGCTAAAAGGTTCAGTAATAGGGGCAAAGAAAAGATTATTAATATTAAGAAAAGCAATAAGACCACCAAGAAATCCAGAAAAAATAGGCATAGAATATATATCCTTATTACCAAAGAACTAAGATGGAAGTAAAAATATATAGAGTTGAAGGATTAATATTTAAAACAAAGATTTTAAGAAATTTGAAGAAAAAGGAGGGGGTTTTAACAAAAAGAAAGGTTGTTTATAAATTTACAAAGGAATTGTTAGGAATAAATGAAAAAGATGTTTTAGAAAGAATATATTCATTATTTGGAAGTGCATATAAAGTAAAAAGAAATAAAATAAAAATATTAAAAATTGAAGAAATTAGTGAAAATGATATAAAGGATAAGAATTTAAAGAAATTTATAGAATATATTAAAAATGGAAAATTCTGATGAACTATTAGAATATTTATATAATCAATTAGAAGCTATACAAAATAAAATATTGGAATATGAATTGATAAAGAGTTTTATTAATGAATTGAAAAAACAGGATGATACATACATAAATCTGGGAGGATTAATATTTGTTAAGGGATCAATAAAAGATGACCAAAATTTATTAATAAATATTGGAAGAAATATATTTATTGAAAAAAGTAAGGATGAAGTTTTAAAATTAATAGATGATATAATAAATAAATTAAATCAAGATTTAAAAGAAATAAGAACGAAAATAAATGAAATATCTATGAAAAAAACTCCTCAACCTTAATAATTTCATGACCAGTAGAATATTTTCCAATTATTAAATATTCTTTGTTAATTTCTATTCCATATCTCAAATATGGACTTCCAAAATTAATTGATCCTATATCTAAACTATAACCTATAATTTCTTTTACTTTCTCTATTATTTTATCATTTAATTCCTGACTTATTAATAATTTATTATTATATAATTTTGATATACTTCCAAAAAGATATTTTGTTTTTATCTTATATGCTGGCAAAGATAGTTTTTCAGATATCTTCTTTGCATCACTATCTTTTCCATAGGAATAAATTATCCCATTTTTTCCAATTAAAAATATATTTCCTATTAGATTTTCTATAAAATCTATTTCAATTATATCAAAATGATTCTTTAATATATTCTTTAATTCTTCAGGAGCATTAGAACTAATAATTATTTTATTATCATATTCTATAAAATATGGAGAAACAATTGGTGATTCTATATAATATTTTTTTATATCAATATTCATCCTTTCAATATTGTTTTTTTCGCTTTTACTTGCTACAAGAAAATCTTCAAACATATGCATTACAATACCTATAGATGGTATATTAATATAATCTGCTTTCTTAACTATCATTATCAATAATGATTATCAACAATAATTATAAAACTTATATATTTCGAGATATTTAAAATTTGTATGAGTATATTTTCAAACATATTTAGAAAAAAGAATAATGATAAAAATGTCCAAAATATTAATGTTGTACCACAACAAAATATTGTAAGTCAAAATTATACATCTGAAATAAAAAATATTACTAACTCCATTGAAGGTTTAGCTAAAAGTGTAAGAGAATTGGAGAATAAAGTATCTGAAATTTCAAGCAATATTTCAAATATTGGTTCTACTGTAGAAAGCCACCAAAATGAAATAAATAGTATTAAAAATAGTTTAGAAAAAGTTTTTTCTATATATGAAATGCTAATAAAAAATTATAATCCTTTTGTAGAAGAAGAAAAGAAAGAAACAAATGTTCAGGTTATAAATGAAAATAATATAGAAAATCAAGAAAATAATATATTACCATTAAGTAAACTTGATGATAATCCAACTGTTTCTTCAATTATAATTGGTTGGTTAGCATATTTAGTTAAAAAATCAAATATAGAGGAAGTAGATGATGCATTGGATTATTATGAATCAATTAATTGGATAACCGAAAAAGTAAAAATAAAATTAAAGGAATATTTAAATGGATTAAAAAGCGTTGAGGGGGAAAATAAAAAGTTATTGCCAATGGATCATATAGTAAGTCTATATATAATATCAAAATTGGCACAGATAAGTAGTTCAGATAATATTGAGAGATTAAAAGACCTATATAATGAGCTAATTCAAAAAGGATATATATCGCCAATAACAAGATGATAAAGGAATTAATATATTTATTTATTCTATTTATAGCTGGATATCTAGTATTAAATACATTTTTCAACTTTTATTCCTCAGCTGGAAAAATAATTGCAAATGAAATATCAAATATAACAACCCCAACATATGAAAGTCAGGTAAATTATATAATAAATCATTATAATTCTGGTAATTATTCAATATTATATTTAGTACAGAATATAAATCCATCTAATTGTATAAATAGTATAGAGGTCAGAAATACAATGGTTAACTTTACATATAAGGTATTAAATCAATATACAATAGAATTGAATGTAAGTTATCCAGTAAATGCTGGAGATAATTTAACAATAACATTTTGTAATGGCCAATCTTCTTTATATTATATTGGTCCATAATGGTAGAATATATTAATGTTTATTTAGATAGGGATGAATTTTCAAATAGAATTGGGGGAGGAATTCCAAAGGGTAGTATATTTATAATTGAAGGAGAAAATGGAACTGGAAAGAGTATAGTATGTCAGAGAATATTATATGGAGCTCTATCAAATAATCATACCGCAACATATATTTCTACAGAATTATCTGTTGTAGATTTTATTAAACAAATGGAATCATTAGGTTATGATATAAAAGATTATTTATTAAATCAAAAATTATTATTTATACCAACACTTAATTTATTTAATAGAATAAAGGAGAGAGAAAATTTAATATTTGAATTAACAAAAGAAAGGTCTAGAAAACTATTAGAAAATGAGTTAATAATATTGGATTCTTTATCATATCCATTAATAAATGGGTTAAATAAAATGGATTCAATAAGATTAATTGAATTTTTAAGTAAAATAAAAAATCTAGATAAAACAATTATTTTAACATATAATCCTTCAGAAATAAATAGATTTTTTGTAAGAAATATAAGGAGAATTGCAGATATATACTTTAATTTAAGGTTTTCTTCCATTGGAGAATCATCATTATTAAAAATGATAGAGGTAAAGAGATTTAGATATCCAATGGGGATATATAATACATTAATACCATTTAGAGTAGAGCCAAATATAGGGCTAATAATTGAGATATCTTCATATGTATAATGCCTGAACAAATACAAGAAACAAAAGAAGAATATATAATAAAGAGGGAAAATGCAAAAGTAATAACTAGTGAAATAACTACAGATTTTAATGAAGCATTAAATAAATATGAGCATCTTAGAAATTATGTTAATGAAATATCATTAAAAATTGGGCCTCCTGAATGGATGACTTCTCTAGATTTTTCTTTAAGATCTAGAACTGAATTTAATATATTATATCCTGTTGGAGATCCAATATTTATTCATATATATAAATTACCATCTGGAGAAGCAATATATAATGTAATAGAACCGGAATTAAATGATAATGAAAAGAAAAAATTAGATCAAATACAAACAAAAATTGTTAAATATGCAATAGAGGATATTAACTTTAATAATATTGAAGAAGTAAGAAGATACATAATTGATCTATTTAATAAGGTTATTGATTTTAAAAGAAGAAAATTATTTTCTGATAGAGTATATATAAAAAATCAAGAAGAATATGATAAGCTATTATATTTCTTAATTAGGGAAAGATTTGGTTATGGTTTTTTAGAACCATTTTTAAGAGATCCTTATTTAGAGGATGTCCATATATTGGGTTTAGGTCCAATATATGTTGTACATAAAATATTTGGAATGCTTAAAACAAATAGAGAATTTAAAAATGAGGAAGATTTAAACAAATATATAATTAAATATTCACAAATAGTTGATAGACCAGCATCAGAAACAAGACCAATAATTGATGCAATATTACCAGATGGATCGAGAGTTAGCTTTATATATGGTAAAGATATATCTTTGCATGGATCTTCATTTACAATAAGAAAATTCACTGCAAAACCATTAAGTATAACACAATTAATTTCTTTTGGTACAATTTCTCCTGAAGAAGCTGCTTATTTATGGTTAGCAATTGAAAATGGAATGAATATAGTAATATCTGGAGAAACAGCATCAGGAAAAACTACATTATTAAATGCATTAGCTACATTTATTAAACCTGATGCAAAGGTTTATTCTGTAGAAGATACACCTGAATTAAATATACCACATAATATATGGCAAAGATTGGTTACAAGAGAAGTTGGAAAAAGTGCAGATGTATCTATGTATGATCTATTAAGAGCAGCATTAAGATCTAGACCAAATTATATACTAATAGGTGAGATAAGAGGTAAGGAAGGATATGTAGCATTCCAGGCAATGCAAACAGGTCATCCAGTTATGACAACATTCCACTCAGGTAATATAACTTCATTAATAGAAAGATTGACTGGAGAGCCAATAAATATACCAATTACATTTATAGATAACTTAAATATTGCTGTATTTACAACATCTGTAACAATAAAGGGAAGATATGAAAGAAGAGTAACAAATATATATGAAATAGAAAAATATATTGCAGAGTTAAAGAAAGTTGCAGTTAGAGATGTATTTACATGGAATTCCGTACAAGATAAACATATGTTTGTTGGAAAATATAATAGTTATATATTAGAAAAGAAAATTGCGCCATTAATGAAAATAAATGATAAAAGAAAAATATATGAAATATTAGATTATAGGGCTAGAATATTAAAAAAGATGGTTGAAAATCAAATATTTGATTTCTTTGAAGTATGGGAAATATTGAAGAATTTCTATATAAATGGACCTTCAGCATTACCATTTTCAGTATAATTAATAAATTTTTCTTTAGATTAATTTAATTATGGTTAGCCGGTATTAAAAAGGCAAAAATTTTTGTTATAAATAATTATGATGGATAAGAATATTATAAAATTACTTTTATGGAAAAAGCCAGCAATAGAAGTATTAAATGAAGAGAAGGCAAATAAGATAGATAATTTCAGACATTATATAGGATATGAAATTTCTGGATATGTTCATTTGGGTACTGCAGTTGTATCTGGATATAAATTAATTGATTTTATGAATTTCGCAGAAACAGAAATATTTTTAGCAGATTGGCATTCAGTAATAAATAATAAATTAGGTGGAGATCCTGAAGTAATTAAAAGAATTGCAAGAGGATATTTTACTGAAGCAATGAAGCAAACAATAAAATCTTTGGGTGGGGATCCTGATAAAGTAAAATTTGTTTTAGCATCAGAAATATATAATAATGATTATTGGGCAGAAGTAATTAAGATTGGAAAAAATACTACATTAAATAGATTATTAAGATCTGTTACAATTATGGGAAGAAAATATGAAGAATCTATGCCATCCGCAAATTTAATATATCCATTAATGCAGGCTGCAGATATAATATTTCAAAAGATAAATATTGCACATGCTGGAATTGATCAAAGAAAGGCACATGTAATTACAATTGAATATGCTGATAAAATAAATTATGATTTAATTGCAGTACATCATCAATTAATAACAAATCTACAATTACCATATGAAACATTCCAGAAATTAAAATCTGGAAATATAAAAGAAGCTAAGGAAGAATTATCTGAACTAAAAATGTCAAAATCTATACCAGGTTCTGCAATATTTGTTCATGACAGTCCTTCAGAAATTATTGATAAGATAAATAAAGCATTTTGTCCTCAAAGGGAATTGGAATTCAATCCAATATGGGAAATAGTTGAATATTTAATATTTAGGGATCAGGAAGGTTATGGAATAATAAAATATTTATATGAAAATAATTTATACAAAATAGAGAATATTGAAAAAATAAATTATGATATATATGAAGAATTAAAGAATAAAAATAAGATAAATTGGAATGAAGTATATAAAATAATTGATAAAGAATCTAATGAATTATATAAATATTCATATAAAGATATTGAATTTGAGATAATTAATGAAAAAACTGGGGAAAGAAAAATATATAATAATTTATGGGATTTAAGAAGAGATTGGGTTGAAGGAAAAATACATCCAATGGATTTAAAGAAAGCTGTTGGAAAATGGTTAGCAAATAAATTGGAACCTGTATATAAATATTTTACTGAAGGACCTGGTAAGAAATATAAGGAAGAATTAGATTCTGTTAAGATAACTAGGTAGTTTCATTTATAAATTTTTTTATTAATGATAATTTATGAAGATTGACAAAATGATTAACAATTTAATCATGTTAGTTAGTTTGTATAGATTACATGCAAAAAAATTATTTAACAAAATCCAAGATAATGAAGCAAAAATGTTATTATTAATGTCATTTAAGGATAATGATATATTAAATATTTTGGAAGATATTGTCGATAGAAAGAAAATATTTGATGAATATATGAGAAATAATCAAATAAAGAAAGCATATATGGTATATAAAGATATTGAATATAAATATAAGTTAGCTGAATCATTATTATATAATAGAATTGAGGATTTAGTTAAAATAAGAGCTTTAGATATTGTAAAATCTAAAAAGAATTAATCTTTTCTCTTTACCCTATATAAAGGTATTTTTCCTTTATATGATAAATATACGTAAACATCTATAATAATTAATATTAATATAATTAATGTTGACATATAATATAGATTTTTATATGGTAAATTGACTAATGTATTTGCTATTATTGCAATAACTATCAATGTAATTATTAAAGAAATATATAGTTCATATTTTGTTGCATACAATTCTTCTTCCATTAATAATTATTTTATAAAATATTAAAAAATCTGAGCTCAAGACCCTCATCATTTATCAGCCGATGAGTTTTTCTTCATTATAAAGATATTATAAAATTTTATTTAAAAATGATCATTTATTTTCCAAATCTATATAATTATATTTATTTAGATAATATTTTCTTAATTTATTCCTAAAAAATAAATATAATAATGTATGAGTAATTCTTTTTATAATATTACTATCTAATATTGTTAAATATTGGATATATTCTTTTATAGATATTTTATAATTTTCATTATAAACTGTATTTAATTCCATTTTTAATCCTATCAAATAATCTAAAGCCCTTTTACATTTTAATCTTTCATAAATATATATAAAATCTTTCAAATGTTTCTCAAGACTATCCTTACTAAAACTAATACTTGCACTTAGATTATGTCTTCTATAGTACGTTAATTCATCCTTTATCTTTATTATTTTACCTTTTGATTTAAAATAACATATTAAACTATTATCAACAACAAAATATATATTTCTTAAATATTCTGCCAATTCATCTTTATTCTTTGTATGAAATATTATTCCTATTGTTCCTCCAACACTTACTAAATCAAATATTTTTTCCTTAATTCTTTTTATAATACTTTTACTTTCTTTTATTATATTTCCATTTAAATCTATTGGAATTAATCTATGTGCAATCATATATTCTTCATCCTTAATATTTTTTACAATTTCAAATATTCTACTAATTTTATTTTCAGTAAACATATCGTCATCATCTAATAAGAATATTAGATTACTTGAAGAAGCTTTTATTCCTTCAGAATAATTTCTTCCAACATAATGATTTGGATCATTTGGATCTAAATTTATTATTTTATAATTTGGAAAATTTTCTTTAATATAATTATCTATCTTTTCATCTTGATAATATTTTACAACAACTACTTCAATATCATTTAAATCAATTCCTTTTTGATTTTTTATACTTTTTAATGCATCTAATATATATTTCTTCCTTTTATAATCAATAACTACTACTGAAGCTTTCATAAAAGAATATAATAAAAAATAAAGATTTTTAAATTATTTTTGGATTTCGAAAAATATTTTAGATTAACTTTGTAAGGGCAGCATATATTTAATGAAAAATTTTTCAAAAATTTTATATTACTCTCTAATATTTAAATTATTTAACATACTATCCAGAGAACTTAAATATGATTAATCTTTAATTATTCAGTTGTTAAATTTTATTTGACCTTATAATTATAGATATTTTATTTTTAAAAATATTTGCTTATTACAATTACATAACTATGGCATAAGATAAATTTATAAGTTTTTTCTATGTAGTGTAATAATATGGACGGTCAACAACCATATAAAAGTTCTAAAATATTTAATTTAATAAAAGAAGGAATTAATAAAAGAAGAGAAGAAAAAAATATGAAAGAGCAACTAAAATGTCATATACAACAACTAGAGGACTTATTAGAAGAAATGCATGAAAAAGCACAAGAAAAGGCTAATCTACCTAAAATAGAAGGATCCATTACAACAATAAATTTGTATTCCAATAAAAATAGTAATGAACCTAGGTGGCATGAATATGGTATTGGAACATACATTTATGGTGAAGGTATTGTAATTGGGTGTTATTCAAACCCACAATATTCACCTTATAAAATTAAATGCATTAATTTTAGTAATATTGAATCTGGGTTATTTAGTTTATTTAATTCACCTCAAAGCATTTATTTCATGGAAAGTATAAAAAAGACAATTCTAAATATAGGTAAGATATTAAATCCAGAAGTACTTACGCATATGGATAATCAATATATGTATATAGGAACAACAGTTTTTATGTTGTATCCAAAACAGCCAATAAAAAAGAATCCAAGAATAATTAAATATGATAATAAATTTAAATATTACGATGGCAGATCTGATATTGAGATAACTTTGGACCTTTTATGACCCTTTTAAGTTATAACTATTTTTAGCCTTTATTAGATTTTTTATTTCAAAAATGATTATATTATTCTAGCAAATTAAAAAACAAATTTTCTTAAATAATTATTTCACAGGATAAATTATATTTTTGTTTAAATTATTTTATTTGATAATTATACTTCTCCTTTTCTATACATATCTATTAATTATTTTATGATCTTTTATGATACAATATCAATTAACCTTAAGTATTTGGCTATTATTTTTTATAATTTTTAGCATAAATATTTTGGTTTAGAAAAATATATTTATTTATTACAATTATATAACTAAAGTTTATGATAAATTTATAAAATTTTCTCATACATATCTATACATGGATAATCAAATAAAATTCTTTAGCTCTGAAGAAGAAGAATCAAGAATTAAACCTATTATAGAAAACCTAGAAGATATGTTAGTTAGAGCAACTAATGAAATAATAGCAAAAAGCCGCAATAGTTCGAATCCGGCTGATTTAGATCGAGCAATCGCAGACATAGAGTTACAACATTTAGAACCTATTAAAAAAGAAGAAGATTATGATGAAAATCCTCCTCTAATAAATATATATGATCTTTCAATAAAGGGCTATCCTAAAGAGATAGGAAAAGATGCAGTAATCGAATGTACATCATTCAACCCATATTATGATAAAATATCCTGTTCTATTCAAGAAAATAAAGAATGGTTTGACATATCTATCTCTAGCTGTGAAAATATACCAAACATTCTTGTGAAACTATCTGATAAACTATATCCAAAAGAACTAAAGATGGCAGTAAGAAAGCCAGCAACATATGAAAGGCATATACTTTATTTGACAAGAGTTCGTACAGAGATTTATCCACATAACTCACAATATATATTTCCAATACTAAAAATTAAACCACTATCACCCGATAACTTTGAGATGGGAGTAGGTATTATATATGGTAATGGCAGATCACATATAAATATAGCAAGTGCTTTTGGATATGTCGATTAGATTTTTTATATTATTTTTATTTCGAAATTTCTAATTGATAATTTTGCGAAATATTTAATAAAAATATGCGAAACAAAGAATTCAAGATCTATATCTAGTATAAGTATAATGCTAATCTATTTAGCTCAATAATTGATAATAACAAATTATATAATTATTATATTCGATATATTATATTTTCTAAATCTTTTAAATCAAATAAATATAAATTATTTTCCCTAATTCTTTCTTTAAAACTTTTTGCAAATATTGTATAATATTTATTTTTTATATCTAAATTTAAATATCCAGATTTTTCCTTTAGATCTTCTAATATTTCTTTTGGATTTATATTATCAGAATATTTACATTCTATTAAATATATATCTTTTGTGTTTTCATTATATGCAACCAAATCTATTTCTTTATCTTTATACCACCATTTTCCAATTTTTGTAAATTTAAATAATTTACTTTTTATTAAAAATTGTTTTGCTATATCTTCAAAAACATATCCTAAATATCTATTATAATCTCTTTTAATATCATTAATATCAAATATACCTTCTTCTATAGAACTTAAATTTGGATAAATATATCTAAACCAAAATCTAATAAAGTTATCATTTATATAATATCTACCTGCTCTAGAATTTATTTTTTGATCTATTGGAACAATTCTTTTTATTAATTCTACATCAATTAAATTTTTTAAATATGGACTCAAATCTGTTCTCTCAACCTTTATATAATCTTTTATTTCTTTTATAGTATTTTTACCAAATGAAATAGCTTCTAAAATAGATTTATATAAACTTGGATTTTCGAATTCATATCTCATCAAAAAATCTACTTCATCTAATATAAATGTTTTCTCCTTTAACTCTTTATCTAACCAATCCCAAAAATTTCCATTTATTTTTGACAAATAATAAGGATTTCCATCAGCAAATCCATATATTTCTATTAATTCTAAAATATTTTTATCTGGGAAGAATTCTTTTAAATCAAAGAAAGATATTGGTTTTAATTTATATGATAATGTTCTCCTACCGTATAAAGGACTTTTATAACTTAAAACTTTTGATTTTATCATTGATATTGAAGATCCAACTATTATTAATTTTATTTTAGAATTTTTTAATATATTATCAACAATATTTTGGAAAATACTTAATATATTTTTATCCTCCTTTATTAAATTTTGAAATTCATCAATAATTATAACATCTACTTTATCTTTTAAAAAATCAAATAATACTTCCCAATCTTTTTTATATTTATTTAATTCTGGAAAATAATTTGAACATAGATTATAAAATCTATCCAAATTATTCTTTTCTAAAGCTAGATAATATATTCTTCTCATTTTTTCTGTAGCTTTTAATACCAATTCCGTTTTACCAATTCTCCTTCTACCATAAATTATTATGAACTCAAATTTTTCACTATTTAAATATTTATTAAGTAAAGTTAATTCTTTTTTTCTATCTTTAAAATTTTGTATAATCATAATTATACTAATTGTAATTATACAAATATAAAGTTTATTATCATTTAACTTACCCTTTATATTAAATTAGAAAATATAACGAAAAATTATAGCTCAAGATAAAATATTTTAAATGACTAAAAAAGTGTATGATTTTAATATTTACTTTCCCAGATTTATTAATTTCTTTATTTCATCTCCATATTTATTTAATATATCTCTTAATTCTTTTATTTTGTTTGCATCTAATATTTCTACTTTATCCTTTATTTCTGGATATGTATTTTCTAATAATTTCTTTGCCCTTTCTTGATATTTATTATCTAAAACTATCAAATATAATCCCTTAGGTCTAAAAGTTCTATATGCATAAAATAATCTTGAAAGGGAGTTATCAACAGTATTACTATCTACAACTTCAAAAACTGCCACCGGTGGTTGTTTTTCACTATTAAACAATTTATAGACAATATCAAACCTATATTGCTCATCTCCAAATTCAGGATAAGTATAATATCCTAATACTTCACCAATCTCTTGTAACCAAGATTTTACTTCTTCATGATTATAATTAAACTCTTTATCTTCTATTTTCTTTGTTTCTTGACCTTTTGGTTTTGGTATATAAAAT
>WYEB01000182.1_pt1 | contig 24682 bp, 23 predicted proteins | sample 6343061 | NCBI WGS metagenome assembly WYEB01 (sample SAMN13812332, study PRJNA600296) | hot springs metagenome | biome: ENVO:00000051; feature: ENVO:00002007; isolation source: sediment sample from Evening Primrose shelf | place: USA: Yellowstone National Park, Evening Primrose Hot Spring ... | reverse complement strand
CCCTTGAGAGAGTAAGATTTGCGTTCCTAATGTACCGTGTGGAGTTGAAAGACAGGTCCACGGGAACTGGCGTCCAATCTCTTAGAGGTTCCTAATGTACCGTGTGGAGTTGAAAGTTTGCAAAAGTTGTTGTGATAACCGTGGACGAGGTTTAGTTCCTAATGTACCGTGTGGAGTTGAAAGTCCGTTTTTCACTACGAATGTGTAGGTGGAGGTGGGGTTCCTAATGTACCGTGTGGAGTTGAAAGTATATCAAACCAAAGTTTGCTGATTTACCTACTTGTCGTTCCTAATGTACCGTGTGGAGTTGAAAGACGAGGTAGAGAGAATTTTGTTAGACTTATCTAAGCAAGTTCCTAATGTACCGTGTGGAGTTGAAAGGACCTTATTACAGACATAATTAAAGTGCATAGTTTTGCGTTCCTAATGTACCGTGTGGAGTTGAAAGCAGAACAAAAATATAAGCTAATGCTTGAAGATTTTGGTTCCTAATGTACCGTGTGGAGTTGAAAGTTCTATTCTATTGCTCAGGATCCTTAGTTGCTTCCTTTGTTCCTAATGTACCGTGTGGAGTTGAAAGCTTTGCATATTGACATTTCTCACACTTTTCTTCAGCATGTTCCTAATGTACCGTGTGGAGTTGAAAGAAACAAACAGCTAAGTTCTTTAAGTTAGAGAGTTCATCGTTCCTAATGTACCGTGTGGAGTTGAAAGCTTCTCCTGTGTCTTCTTTTACCCAAAGATTTCGCTGTTCCTAATGTACCGTGTGGAGTTGAAAGTACCTTTTATAATTAAATATGATGATGGTAGAGAGGAGTTCCTAATGTACCGTGTGGAGTTGAAAGGCAAGAAATTTGACTTTTTATTTATTTGGCAAGGTAGGTTCCTAATGTACCGTGTGGAGTTGAAAGAAATATTGACAAATTTTTCGCACTATCTATATTAATAGAGTTCCTAATGTACCGTGTGGAGTTGAAAGTGTAGAAAACTTTTTCTAAGATTTCATAAATCTCATCTGTTCCTAATGTACCGTGTGGAGTTGAAAGGTTCTTTTCTGGTTCCTGCTTCCTGAGTTGCTCTGGTTCCTAATGTACCGTGTGGAGTTGAAAGCATACTGAAACTGACTTGGGCTAGTGGGCTGGGCTTTGGGTTCCTAATGTACCGTGTGGAGTTGAAAGTGGGTTTTTGCTCCTGCTTTTCCTCCTTGGGTTTTTCCTTGTTCCTAATGTACCGTGTGGAGTTGAAAGTCTCCTTATGGGCTACGTCAGATGGCTGAGGTTTTTATTGTTCCTAATGTACCGTGTGGAGTTGAAAGATCGCTTCTTCTTTTGAGTATCCTTTTAGCCTCAACTCAAGTTCCTAATGTACCGTGTGGAGTTGAAAGTTCTATTTGCGTTGTTTCTTCTGTTTCTTCTTTTAGGTTCCTAATGTACCGTGTGGAGTTGAAAGATCGCTTCTTCTTTTGAGTATCCTTTTAGCCTCAACTCAAGTTCCTAATGTACCGTGTGGAGTTGAAAGTTCTATTTGCGTTGTTTCTTCTGTTTCTTCTTTTAGGTTCCTAATGTACCGTGTGGAGTTGAAAGAAACTCCAAATGGGTTAGGAATTTCAATAGTAGGTAGTTCCTAATGTACCGTGTGGAGTTGAAAGAGGAGTTTTTTGAGGGATGTTTGTATGTGCCCAAGGGTTCCTAATGTACCGTGTGGAGTTGAAAGTTAAGATACATAGATTTTGAGCAAGCGATGGGCAGAGTTCCTAATGTACCGTGTGGAGTTGAAAGCTATGGGAGAGTTGGAATCGTTCAGCACTACATAAAAGTTCCTAATGTACCGTGTGGAGTTGAAAGTTTTGTTCTTGTTTATCTGCTTCGTAGCTCATTTGCGTTCCTAATGTACCGTGTGGAGTTGAAAGAACTCTTCTGCTTTCTCAACACACCAGTCCCACGCCTCTTGTTCCTAATGTACCGTGTGGAGTTGAAAGCAAAATAAAATTCTCTTACTTCTCTCACTCTCATAGCGTTCCTAATGTACCGTGTGGAGTTGAAAGTGGGTGGATTGTTCAGCAGTAGGAGAAGTTTAGCAATGTTCCTAATGTACCGTGTGGAGTTGAAAGAATAATGTTTAACAATCTTAAGGACGCCCTTAAGTATGTTCCTAATGTACCGTGTGGAGTTGAAAGTGCGGTGGGCTTTTTTGTTTGAAAAGGAGGAACTGCGTTCCTAATGTACCGTGTGGAGTTGAAAGAAACGCCAAAAAATTTCATCAAGTGCTTGTCTCTCAGTTCCTAATGTACCGTGTGGAGTTGAAAGGCTTCTCTGTAAGCTATTTTTATTTCATCTATTAAATGGTTCCTAATGTACCGTGTGGAGTTGAAAGTCCTTCGGGTGGTATAATAGAGGTTGGCGGGTTTGGGTTCCTAATGTACCGTGTGGAGTTGAAAGATCTAAGTGTTAGCGTGGGTGCCCTGAAGCTTAAAGGTTCCTAATGTACCGTGTGGAGTTGAAAGACAGTTTATGGCCTTCCTCCAAAGTCAGTCTTTGTCTGTTCCTAATGTACCGTGTGGAGTTGAAAGCGAGCGCTTCTTCGGCGTCGTTGAGTTCTTTGAGGAGTTCCTAATGTACCGTGTGGAGTTGAAAGACACAGGGCAATACATCTACTTCAGACAGTCAATTGGTTCCTAATGTACCGTGTGGAGTTGAAAGTTCATAGAGCAACGGGCAGAACAGAAGCTCCAAATAGGTTCCTAATGTACCGTGTGGAGTTGAAAGTATCTATTACTATCAGAGGCTCTGTGTAAAAAACTTTGTTCCTAATGTACCGTGTGGAGTTGAAAGATGCTTAGACCTTACTTTCCCAAATATACAGAAAATGTTCCTAATGTACCGTGTGGAGTTGAAAGACGATTTGCTAACATCAAGCAAGTGCTTGTCTCTCAGTTCCTAATGTACCGTGTGGAGTTGAAAGTTTAACGCTAAATCCATTAACATATCTTTTGATGAAGTTCCTAATGTACCGTGTGGAGTTGAAAGGTATAAAGCAAATAGTAAGTTTTCACAGCCAAATCCAGTTCCTAATGTACCGTGTGGAGTTGAAAGGCCCTGGCATTCGCCTATGTTGGAAAAATGACCCTGGTTCCTAATGTACCGTGTGGAGTTGAAAGGCTCTTCTAATGTGTATTACTTCAGCTCCGTCTTCTAAAGGTTCCTAATGTACCGTGTGGAGTTGAAAGACAGAAGACAACAAACTTATTTATGAACTCGGCACGTTGTTCCTAATGTACCGTGTGGAGTTGAAAGTTAGACTTTTTGTCTATATCCTGACCAAAAAGGTCAAAAAAGTTCCTAATGTACCGTGTGGAGTTGAAAGGAAGAAAACAAAAAGCCAGAAGACATTGACGACATTTGTTCCTAATGTACCGTGTGGAGTTGAAAGGAAGATATTCCTCATACCATACTCATTACGCCAGTTCCTAATGTACCGTGTGGAGTTGAAAGAAACAAAACACCAAAACATTGGGAGAGTAAGATTTGGTTCCTAATGTACCGTGTGGAGTTGAAAGGTCTCTTTGAGAGTTTTGACAAAGTCTAAAGCATAACGTTCCTAATGTACCGTGTGGAGTTGAAAGCTCGTTTTTTGACATAAAGGGTCTTATATGGTTTGCGTTCCTAATGTACCGTGTGGAGTTGAAAGAGGCAGATTTCTTTTTTCTTAGGACATCCGAGAACTTCGTTCCTAATGTACCGTGTGGAGTTGAAAGTAACTCCTCCTCTGTTAAGGTGATATCCAGGTAATCCGGTTCCTAATGTACCGTGTGGAGTTGAAAGTAAAGCACGAGAATAGACAAGCCATTTTACTTTTTCGTGTTCCTAATGTACCGTGTGGAGTTGAAAGACCAGATAGACACCTTCCCAATTTGCCACGGGTTCTTGTATGTTCCTAATGTACCGTGTGGAGTTGAAAGAAGCACTATCATAAAGCTGAGAATTCCAATCACAATAAGTTCCTAATGTACCGTGTGGAGTTGAAAGCAAACTTAGCAGGGTTAAGGCTTTCTCCTTGCTGTTTGTGTTCCTAATGTACCGTGTGGAGTTGAAAGCTTCCCGTCCTTCTGGTTCCCGTCCCTCTGGTTCTTCGTTCCTAATGTACCGTGTGGAGTTGAAAGTTGCATAGGTGCTAATAATTGGCTTATCTTGTCTCGGTTCCTAATGTACCGTGTGGAGTTGAAAGTCTACAAAGTTGTTTGGTAAAGTGCTTATTTCTAAATGTTCCTAATGTACCGTGTGGAGTTGAAAGGTTTGTAAATGCGTATTTTGAGGTTGACGACTATTTCGTTCCTAATGTACCGTGTGGAGTTGAAAGGATTTCAAGCATGTTTTTCAACTTTCAGTTTATTCTCTGTTCCTAATGTACCGTGTGGAGTTGAAAGCAGGATATAGGAGAATAACAGCAGAGCAGTTAGAAGGTTCCTAATGTACCGTGTGGAGTTGAAAGGAAGGGTTCTGCTTGTGAGTAGGGCACTATAAACCCGGTTCCTAATGTACCGTGTGGAGTTGAAAGGAACAACGCTAAGATTAAAAAGAGAACAAATAAAGAGTTCCTAATGTACCGTGTGGAGTTGAAAGGCGGATATGGAGTATTGGTTGATTGTGATAGGAAAACCGGTTCCTAATGTACCGTGTGGAGTTGAAAGGAACAACGCTAAGATTAAAAAGAGAACAAATAAAGAGTTCCTAATGTACCGTGTGGAGTTGAAAGGAAGGCGTAGTGCTTAAGGAGATTAGAGAAGCTTTTCGTTCCTAATGTACCGTGTGGAGTTGAAAGGAATTGGGTTAAATCGCTCATACGCAGTGTCTTTTGAGTTCCTAATGTACCGTGTGGAGTTGAAAGTATTCATTAGAGAAAGCATCTTCATTTGCTTCTAAGTAGGTTCCTAATGTACCGTGTGGAGTTGAAAGTTGAACTCTTGGTTAAGCCTTTTTCCAACAGGTAAATGTTCCTAATGTACCGTGTGGAGTTGAAAGGAACACTCTCAAGTGGATGTTGAAAGACAGAGAAACTTGTTCCTAATGTACCGTGTGGAGTTGAAAGACAACTCGTACACATCATCTACTCCTCTTTCTAAAACGTTCCTAATGTACCGTGTGGAGTTGAAAGAGCAGTTTATTAACCTGTTCATAATCCTCCATATACTTGTTCCTAATGTACCGTGTGGAGTTGAAAGTAGAGTTTTGTGATTAGGTGGTAATAACAGCTTTTGAGTTCCTAATGTACCGTGTGGAGTTGAAAGTTGATAATGATAAACAAGGAAGGAGAAGCTGTTTTTACGCGTTCCTAATGTACCGTGTGGAGTTGAAAGCTTTGATATACCCAAGTAGTTCCTCGTCAGGAGTTTCGTTCCTAATGTACCGTGTGGAGTTGAAAGTTATTCCTACCCTAAACCCTAAACTTTCAAGCCACTCCTGTTCCTAATGTACCGTGTGGAGTTGAAAGTGCTGTTTTGGCTGGATGTGAAGCTAAGTATTGAGAGAGTTCCTAATGTACCGTGTGGAGTTGAAAGCTTTGAGCTCACTGGAGACCGATACAGTAAGCTTTTTAGTTCCTAATGTACCGTGTGGAGTTGAAAGTTATCTTGGTTAACCTGCCCCACTTGTCTACATCCTTTGTTCCTAATGTACCGTGTGGAGTTGAAAGGACTTAAATCGCATAGTGTCCAGAATAGAGTTGCCAAGTTCCTAATGTACCGTGTGGAGTTGAAAGTCCCAAGGGTTAGCGTATAAGGGTGGTGGCGTTTCTTCGTTCCTAATGTACCGTGTGGAGTTGAAAGCATTTCGTTTGCTCTTCAAAATACGCAACACTGCTCTGGTTCCTAATGTACCGTGTGGAGTTGAAAGGTTAAAGCAGTGTGGGAAGCTAAGCGGTCTGCGTTGAGTTCCTAATGTACCGTGTGGAGTTGAAAGTTATAGTTTGCTGGGCGGGTGCGGTGGGAGTAATTAAGGTTCCTAATGTACCGTGTGGAGTTGAAAGAAGTTCTACAAAGACTTCAAGGATGCTTCTGTAAAGTGTTCCTAATGTACCGTGTGGAGTTGAAAGTTAGCTTCTTTAGTGGGTTCTGGTATTAAGCTTTATAGTTCCTAATGTACCGTGTGGAGTTGAAAGAGCTTGAAGATAGTCAATCTTGTGCATGACGAAATTGTTCCTAATGTACCGTGTGGAGTTGAAAGCTTGCTCTTACTCCTACCTTAAAACCCAGTTCCTCCAGTTCCTAATGTACCGTGTGGAGTTGAAAGGTCCCTTTTCAATTTTAAGACACAACTGGTTAGGCAGTTCCTAATGTACCGTGTGGAGTTGAAAGCTTTAGCTGTCAGGTTAAAGTCCAGTCTGTCCTTGTCGTTCCTAATGTACCGTGTGGAGTTGAAAGTGAGGACAATAAGCTTTTTTTGTCCATCCTGCCCTCGGTTCCTAATGTACCGTGTGGAGTTGAAAGGTCTCTATGATTTGGCTGGACGATTTCAACTTTGACAGTTCCTAATGTACCGTGTGGAGTTGAAAGATTGTAAATACTGGCAAACCATATAAGACCCTTTATGGTTCCTAATGTACCGTGTGGAGTTGAAAGCTAAAACACTAACTTGGCTGGCTTTAGGCTTTGGCTTGTGTTCCTAATGTACCGTGTGGAGTTGAAAGTACAGTGGCAGTTTTATCCGTCCAGTGTGTTCACTCGTTCCTAATGTACCGTGTGGAGTTGAAAGTATTGAGAGGTTCAGATATCTTTTGCGAAAATTTGAGATTGTTCCTAATGTACCGTGTGGAGTTGAAAGTTTTCTCTGAGAAGTCTTTCTCAATATCCTCCCACTGTTCCTAATGTACCGTGTGGAGTTGAAAGCCTCTCCAACAACTCATATACCTTGTCTACACCTTCGTTCCTAATGTACCGTGTGGAGTTGAAAGTTCTGTTGGCCTCTATTGGGAGGCCAAGCAGGGTGCTTAGTTCCTAATGTACCGTGTGGAGTTGAAAGATTGTAAGAAGTTTCTTAATATCTTTCACTCTCATGGCTCTGTTCCTAATGTACCGTGTGGAGTTGAAAGTCACCTCAGTAGCTGTGGGAATTTCCCAGACTAAATAGTCTGTTCCTAATGTACCGTGTGGAGTTGAAAGAGTGATGCTAAGTTTAGAACCAGAGTTGCATGTTCTATAGGTTCCTAATGTACCGTGTGGAGTTGAAAGAAATTCATTGAAGCGTTTAAGCAAGGCATAGACCTGTTCCTAATGTACCGTGTGGAGTTGAAAGTCCCACAGCTCTTCCTCTTCACTGTTTATTTCATCATGTTCCTAATGTACCGTGTGGAGTTGAAAGCACGGTAAAATACTTTTCTTCAAAGGCATTAGAAACGTGTTCCTAATGTACCGTGTGGAGTTGAAAGATGAGCCAATTAGGCTTTAGTGATGAGGAGTTTTTCTGTTCCTAATGTACCGTGTGGAGTTGAAAGTGAGTTTGTAAAAGGACAGGCGTGTTCTCCTCATTTTGTTCCTAATGTACCGTGTGGAGTTGAAAGCCCAGCACAGGCACGGCAGGAGTGAGTTTCAAAAGGTGTTCCTAATGTACCGTGTGGAGTTGAAAGACATATTCAAAGAGAAAGCATTGGCAAGGTATAGCATGGTTCCTAATGTACCGTGTGGAGTTGAAAGGCATATTGATGCTAAATGCGTTGGAAAGAAACACCAGTTCCTAATGTACCGTGTGGAGTTGAAAGTAGATAAACGCACTGCCTCTTCCACACCGAACGTGCGTTCCTAATGTACCGTGTGGAGTTGAAAGAAGGCAATATAAGGCACAAGCTTTTCAAGTTTCTCTGAATGTTCCTAATGTACCGTGTGGAGTTGAAAGTCCTCTTTCCGCTTCTTTTTTGCACTCCTTCTTTTTGTTGTTCCTAATGTACCGTGTGGAGTTGAAAGCCGTTTGGTAAGTCATCGTCTGGTGGTGTGTCATCATCGTTAGTTCCTAATGTACCGTGTGGAGTTGAAAGCTGTTTTTCTTCTGTAAGTTTTTCCGCTTCTGTTTTTAGCCGTTCCTAATGTACCGTGTGGAGTTGAAAGGTTTTCTTTAGCAAGATGTATTCTTCTGATGTGTTTGATGTGCAACCTTGTTCCTAATGTACCGTGTGGAGTTGAAAGTCAACAGTATATATAAATCCAGAGGTAAATACACGAGGATGTTCCTAATGTACCGTGTGGAGTTGAAAGATGAAAGTAGAATCAGTATAGGCAGGACTATAACAAATATGTTCCTAATGTACCGTGTGGAGTTGAAAGGTTATTTGGTAATGGGCAAAGCGTAATTACCCTCTCCCAGCCCGTCCGTGGGTATGTGGTTTTTGATATGATTTTTCAGATGAAAGTAAAAAAGGAGCTTTGGAGGAGCTACCATTGGCAAATTCAAAATAGAGTTAAAACTCAGGAGGAGCTTGAAAGGTTCTTAAGGCTTTTGCCAGAGGAAATTGAGGGTATAAAAAGAACGCAGGGAATATATCCTATAGCTATAACTCCCTACTATCTTTCTTTGATTGACCCCCAAGATCCGCAGGACCCAATAAGGCTTCAGGCTATCCCAAGGGCGGTGGAGGTGGATGAAAGGGTTCAGTGTCATGGAGAGCCCGATGCCCTAAGGGAAGAGGGAGAAATCCCCGGGCTTACCCACCGATACCCCGACAGGGTCTTGGTGCAAACTACCACCTTTTGTGCAGTTTATTGCAGACACTGTATGAGAAAGAGAATATTCTCTCAGGGAGAAAGGGCTATAAGCCTAGAGCAGATAAAACAAATCACCCAATACATAAAGGCACATCCAGAGATCAGGGAAGTGCTACTCTCCGGCGGAGACCCTTTGACCCTAAGCTACGAAAAGCTTGAACTGTTGCTTTCAGAAATCAGAAAAATTCCCCATGTGGAAGTCATACGCATAGGCACAAGGCTTCCTGTTTTGGCACCCCAACGCTTTTTTGACCAAAAGCTTTTGGACATCCTTGAAAAATACTCCCCCATATGGATCAGCACCCACTTTAACCATCCCAAAGAGATCACCCCAGAGGCTCAAGAAGCGGTGGAGAACATACTTCGCAGAGGCATTCCCGTCTTAAACCAAACAGTTCTTTTAAAAGGCATAAACGACGACCCTCAAACCATGCTTGAGCTTATGAGGTCTTTGATAAGGATCAAAGTAAAACCCCAGTATCTCTTCCATTGCGACCCCATAAAGGGCGCAGTGCATTTTAGGACCACCGTAGAAAAGGGCTTAGAAATAATGGATTACCTAAGGGGTAGAATTTCTGGATACGCAATACCCACCTATGCCATAGACCTACCCGGTGGTAAAGGAAAAGTGCCTTTGCTTCCTCAGTATCTTTTGGCAAAGGATGGAACAAAGCATGTTTTTAGGAGTTGGCAGGGTGAGCTTGTAGAGTATGATATACGAGAGTTTTGATGGTAAAAAGTAGGCTTTTGGCACTGTTTTACTCCCTTAAGGAGATATTTTTGGGAGATGTTGGTCTGTATGCTTCCGCATTGACCTTAAGGTTTTTGATGGTAATCAGTTCTCTTTTGCTCTTTTTTGGATTTTTGGCGAGCTTTTTCCCTTTTCTAAACCAAGAAAAGATTACACAGGTTGTAAACCAGCTTACTCCAACGTATGGAGAGGTGCTTATCAACAAGCTTTTGAAAATATACAAACACAGAGAAATAGGTTCCATGTTCTCCTTTTTTATCTCCTATTTCTTTTTGGTAGGCTACGCCAAAACTCTCGCCAAAGCAATTTCTCGTGTTCTAAAGGAAGATATAAAACTCAAAGAGACCCTTCTTTGGATTTTTATTCCAGTTTATCTTTTGGGTTTTTCTGTGTTCATACTGGTAGGTTCTGCGGTGCTTTCCCTTCTTCAGTCTTTCATTCCCAAAAGTCTGAGCTTTGCCCTTAGTCTTTCTAAACCGCTCTTATTTTTGCCCCTTATATACTTTACGTACTGGTTCTTTTTGAGAAACACCCTAAAGCCAATGCGCATACTGGAAACTTCCGTGCTTTTCCTCGTTTTCCTGATGCTCTTAAACTTCATCTTTGGTAAGTTTTTCATCAAGCTGATAGGTCTTAATCCACTGTACGCGGTTTTGGGTTCTCTGCTCTCTTTCTTGGTATGGCTCGAGCTTACCTTTTCCTTCCTCTTGGGTGCGATAATTTATGCCAAGAGGCTGGAGCAAAATCTCAAGTGAGGGTAAATCAGTTTATCTTATACATTTATGCTTGAGCTTATAAAGTCTGCACCCACCCAGTGTGGAGTTTATCTCTTCAAGAAGGGCAACAAGGTCCTTTATGTGGGAAAAGCCAAGAACATAAGGGAGAGGCTGTTGCAACACTACAAGCAAGCCCAAGAGAACAAAAAGGAGTATGCCATAGTTAACAGTTCGGACCGTATAGATTGGATACTGACCCGCAACGAATACGAAGCCCTAGTGTTGGAGGTGGACCTAATACAACTTCATAAACCCAAATACAATGTCCTGCACAAGCACGGTGGGGGCTATCCTCTCCTTTTGCTAACGGAGGATGAGTTTCCAACTATAAAGGTGGTTAGAGGCTCAGAGCATGGGGGTAAGCTCTTTGGTCCCTTCTTTACCGCCAAGAGAGCCTACAGGGTAAAAAGACTCATCCATAAGCTGTTTAAACTTCGCACCTGCGACCCAATGCCTACTAGAGCCAGCCCATGCATGGATTATCACTTGGGGCTATGCAGTGGTCCCTGTGCAGGTCTGATTAGCAAAGAGGACTATTCCTTGGCGGTAAAATCTGCCCAATCTATGCTCTCGGGGGAGGTCTCTGAGGTTCTACCAGAGCTATACCAGAGGTTGGAAGAACACATGGAAAGGCTTGAGTTCGAAAAGTGCGCCCTCATCAGAGACCAAATAAGGGCTTTGGAAAAACTCTCCTTGGGTCAGAGTGTAAGCGGACTTCCCTACCAGAGGGCAGACCTCTTTTACAGAATAGGCAGGCTCTTGGGAGTCTTTTTGATAAGGTCTTTCAAGCTGGTGGATAAGGAGGTTTTCCTTTTGGAGACGGAAGAGGAGTTGGAAGAGACCGTTATAGGCTTTTACTACTCCAATCCATTGCCGGAGGTTTTGCTCTTGAACTTTGAGCTCTCGGAAGAGGTCAAAAGGTGGCTCTCGGAAAGAGGAAAGGTTGAGATCGTTCAAAAGATAGACCAGAATTTGGAAGAGCTTGTCAAAGAAAATCTCCACCACTACATGCCACCGGAACTTTGGCAGGAGGAGTTCTTGAAAGTGCTAAAAATCCATCCACCGAGGATCATAGAGGGCTTTGATGTTTCTCACTTTTATGGAGATTATACGGTGGCATCCTGCGTGGTTTGGGAAGAGGGAACTATGAATAAAAAGAGATACAGAAGGTACCGGATAAAGACGGTAAATCAGATAGACGATTACGCCTCCCTGGAGGAGGTGCTGAGCAGAAGGGCAAGAAGGCTTAAGGAAGGGGAGGAAACCATGCCAGACCTGTGGCTCATTGACGGAGGACTTGGACAACTGAGCGTAGCTATAAGGGTAAGGGACAGGTTTGGCTTGCCCATCAAGGTGGTCTCCCTCGCCAAGGAGGAGGAAATTCTGCTAACCGAATGGGGGCAGAGGGTAAGACTAAAGGAACATCCTATACTCTATAGGATTTTCGGACAGATTAGGGATGAAGCCCATCGCTTTGCCCTCTCTTACAACAGAAAGCTAAGGCTAAAGGAGGGGCTAAAGGACATCCTTGACAGAATAAAGGGTATAGGAGAGGTCAAAAAGAAGATCATTTACAACAACTTTGAGAACTTGTATGAGCTTTTAAAGGCGGAGGACAGACACCTCAAGAAGCTGGGCATAGACCCATCCATAAAGCAGGAGATAGAAAGGTATTTAACTTAAACTTAACTTTTTCATTGTATAATCACTATCAAGGAGGTGGAGAGTAATGACCATAGTTGTGATAACTGTTGCCATAATACTACTGCTATACCTCATGTATGCCTATAATAGCCTCATAAGCAAGAAGAATAATGTGGAAAACGCTGCTGGTGCCATTGATGCTGAATTGAAGAAAAGGAGGGACCTGATACCCAACTTAGTGGAGTCAGTAAAGGCTTATATGCAATATGAAAAAGACCTTTTAGAGAAAATAGTCAGACTCCGTGAAGAAGCAGAGAAGGCAACGGATGTTGAGGCAAAATTTGAACTTGAACAAGAGATTTCCAAAACATTAAACGCAATAAAAATAAGGGCAGAGAACTATCCAGAACTTAAAGCAAGTCAGAATTTCCTACAATTTCAGGTAGCTTTAACAGATGTGGAAGAATCCATAGCCGCAGCAAGAAGATTTTATAACCAAGCAGTAACAGAATATAACAATGCTATTGAACAAATACCCTATAATCTTTTTGCTAAAATGCTTGGTTTTCAGAGAAAACAAGTATTCACAATCCCAGAAGAGGAAAGATCAAGCATAAACATAGGAGATCTATTTAAAAAATAAACTTGGACCATTGGGATTAGAACAAATGAACGAAATGGATGAACTAGCACTTGAGGAACTAGAGCAGAAAAGAAAAAACACGTATATAAACATTAAATTCTTAGGATTTGTTTCTATTCTACTTTTTGCTATGGCTTTTATCGCGTTTGTGTCAGATAGAACTACTCTGGGGATTGGCTTGGCTTCTTTGGGTTTGGTCTCTTTGGGAATTTTAGCTTATCTATACAAAACTATTAAGAAGGAAATTGTAGATAAGATTTATCGACCTATATTTAGGGAGCTAAATTTAGAATTTGAATATCAGAAAGGTTTATATCTTAAGGAAGTTTTATCATCCAGACTATTTGAAAAGCCCGATGAATACAACTCAGATGGTCTTATAAAGGGAGTTGTCTTAGATTTTCCGTTTAAAGCCTCAAATATATCACTTTGGGAAGTAAGAGAAGAAAGTGACTCTGAGGGCAATACGCAGACAGTGCGATATTTAATTTTCAGCGGTAGGTTATACATAATAGATACACCTTTTAACAAAAGGAAGATAATAATAACTTCAGGACGCCATAATCTGCCCTCCACTAAGGGGATGCAAAAGACTAAGCTTGAAAGCAGAGAATTCAATAAGCTTTTTCGGGTGTTTGCAGAGGATCAAATAGAGGTCAGAAAAGTTCTGACACCAAACGTAATGGAAAGGTTTATTGATCTAAGAAAACGAGTTGGCAGATTTCATGTTTCAATTATAGGAAACAAAGTCTATGTGGCGATAGAGAGGAGTATGAAGATAAAAATAAAAACAAATAAACCCGTCAAAGAAATAATAGAACACGCAAAGCATTTGGCTGAGATAGAAATAGAAAGTGTTTCATCTTTGATTAACACTTTAAAAATACAGGAAGAAAAAATTAAAAGAGGATTATTCTGATTGTAATAGAAATTTTGATGTTAAATAGTAATATGCCCCGCCGGGCTGGGAGCCCTTTGGGGTTGTTTGATCAGGGTGCAATCCAGTTTTCCTGCTGGAGCATTTCCTCCATCTTATCGGAAACATGCTGGGATATCTTGTAGGCGCAAAACTCAGGACCGCACATAGAACAGAACTTGGCAGTTTTGTAGCCCTCTTGGGGTAGGGTTTCGTCATGGTATGCCCTTGCAGTCTCTGGGTCTATAGCAAGCTCAAACTGTCTGTTCCAGTCAAAGGCAAAGCGAGCCTTGGACATTTCCAAGTCCCAATCCCTGGCACCGGGGAAGCGTTTGGCTACATCCGCCGCATGAGCAGCGATCTTGTATGCAATAACTCCTTGCTTTACGTCCTCCACATTGGGAAGTCCCAAGTGCTCCTTGGGCGTCACATAACAAAGCATTGCAGCACCATAATAACCCGCCAACGCAGCACCTATGGCAGACGCAATATGGTCATACCCAGGGGCTACGTCTATTACAAGGGGACCAAGCACATAGAAAGGTGCTTCGTGGCATATCTTCTGCTGAATCTTCATGTTGAACTCTATCTGGTCCAAGGGCACGTGTCCGGGTCCTTCCACCATCACTTGAACATCGTGCTTCCATGCCCTTTCCGTGAGCTCACCAAGGACCATTAGCTCTGCAAGCTGGGCGTCGTCGCCGGCGTCCGCAATAGCTCCGGGCCTGAGGGCATCTCCCAAGGAGAAGGAAACATCATACTTTTTGAATATCTCGCATATCTTATCAAAGTGCTCATAGAGTGGATTTTGCTTTCCGTGTTCTATCATCCACTGGGCCATTATTGCACCACCACGGGACACTATACCCATAACCCTGTGCTGGACCATGGGCAAAAACTCCCTGAGAATGCCCGCGTGAATGGTCATGTAGGAGACGCCCTGCTGGGCTTGTTCCTCTATAACATCAAGGATAAGGTCCACGGTCATGTTTTTGACCTGTCCCTTTGCCCTCTTAAAGGCTTCGTATATGGGAACAGTTCCCACGGGCACCGTGCTCTCTCTTATGATGGCTTCACGGGTTTCCTTTATGGCGTCCCCAGTGGATAGGTCCATGACCGTGTCCGCACCGTACTTGATAGCTACCCTCAGCTTTTCCAATTCGGTGGGTATGTCAGAAGCCAAGCCCGAGTTTCCTATGTTAGCGTTGACCTTTACCCTTGAGTTTATGCCTATGCACATGGGCTCAAGGTGAAGATGGTTTATGTTGGCAGGAATGATCATCCTACCCCTTGCTACCTCCTGCCTAACAAACTCTGGGTGCAATCCTTCCCTCTTTGCTACATACCGCATTTCTTCCGTTATAATGCCCTGACGGGCAAGGTGCATCTGGGTCTTGTTTTTAAACCTCTTCCTGCCTTCTATCCACTCCGCTCTCAGCATAGGCTACCTCCTAAAAAGTTTGCTATAAGAATTTAAAACCTTAAGCCTGCTAATCTATGATAAAAATTAGCCCATATATACACTTTGAGCGCTAATCTACAATGGGAATTAGTCTAAATACATAGAGCTTATAAAGTAGCCATAAAACCCGCCAGCACAGAGAATAAAGATTTTATGCTTGACGAGTAATGGTTTTATCACTCCGCCCTTCAGGTGTTTTCCACAAAGGGTCCCGGTTGGGAAAGGGAGGAGGTCTATTCAGAAAAGAAAAATCTCTTTCTGTTTTCGGTGCTCTCTTTGTCCCTCTACGAAAGCGAATCCTTTAGGACGCCTTACAGCAAGTTGGACCTGTGGCAAAAGAGAAAGACCGTCTATTTGAGCATCAAGCGGAACAACAACAGGGAATACAAAATGCCACTGAACACAGTGCTTTATGAGATGCTATACCTTTTGGGCAAGGTGCCCGACGATGTATAATACTGTAAGCTTGTATGGACATCCAAGGAATCATAGATAGCGTAAGTACAGTCCTAAAAGGAAAGGAAGAGGTAGTTTTACGCTCTTTGGTTTGCTTTCTTTCTGGAGGGCATCTGCTTTTGGAGGATGTGCCGGGGGTAGGAAAGACTACTTTGGCTTTGTCCCTCTCAAGGGTTTTGGGGCTTTCCTTTGCCCGCATCCAATTCACCAGCGACCTTTTACCCTCAGACATATTGGGAGTGAGCATATATGACCAGTCCAAAAAAGCCTTTGTTTTCAAGCAGGGACCTATCTTCCATCAGATAGTTTTGGCTGACGAGATCAACCGGGCTACTCCAAAGACCCAAAGTGCCCTCTTGGAGGCTATGGCAGAGGGTAAGGTTAGCGTGGATGGGGTCACCTACGAACTGCCAAAGCCCTTTTTTGTGATAGCTACACAAAACCCGGTGGAACAGTACGGCACCTTTCCACTGCCCGAGTCTCAACTGGACCGCTTTAGCATGCGCCTTTCCCTTGGCTACCCAGATAAAGAAACGGAGATAAGCATTCTCCGAGGAGAAAATCCCTTGGAAAACGTGGCAAAGCTGAGCCCTATGGTAAAGCCTCACGAAATACTGGCAACCATGCAACAGATAAGCAGGTTTTATGTGTCGCCTGAGGTGGCAAGGTTTGTGGTGGAAATTGTGTCAAGGACCCGCAACCACCCAGATGTGCTTTTGGGTGTTTCCACAAGGGGTGCCATCCATTTGGTTAGCTGTGCAAAGGCGTTGGCATATTGCAGGGGAAGGGACTTTGTGGTTCCGGAGGACATAATAGACCTGGCACCTTATTGCTTGGCACACCGTATGATTGTGAGGGAGGACACAGACGCAGAAGCCTTAATAAAATCCATCTTGGAGGAGGTTCCAGTTCCTTGATAAAGCTTGCAGTTTTGCAGTGGCAAATAGCCTTCGGCAACATTCAAGAGAACAGAGAAAGGGTCCTTGAACTGCTGAGCCCTTTGGAAGATAGCTTGGTAGTCCTGCCGGAGATGTTTCCCTGCGGTTTTGACTACGACAATTTAAAAAACCACGCCAAAGAAAGCCAAAAACTTTTGGAAGAGCTCAGGGAACTTTCTAAGGAAAAAAGGCTGACGCTGATAGGAACATATCCAGAGGAGAGGGATGGAAAACTCTTTAACACCGCCTTTGTACTCTCCGATGGGCTCTTGGTGGGTAAAAGGGATAAGATAAAGCTTTTTCCACTCTACAGAGAAGGAGAACACTTTAGCCCGGGGCAAGAAAACCCAGTTTTTGAAACAAGGCATGGAAAAGTGGGAGTGCTTGTATGCTTTGAGCTAAGGTTCCCAAACTTGGGCTGGGAGCTGAGAAAGAAGGGAGCCCAGATTATTGCGGTGCCATCCCTTTGGGGTGCCAAAAGGAAAGAGCATTTAAAGGTTTTGTCGCGAGCGAGGGCGGTGGAGTTGCAAAGCTACCTTCTGCTTTCCAACGGCTGGGGAAAGACAGGAGAGGAGGAGTACGCGGGCAACTCTGCCATATACGACCCATGGGGCAACGCCCTTGCCTTTTCGGAAGTGGGAGATAGCGTCCTTTTAGTTTATGCGGACCTAAAGAAGGTGGAGGCAGTGCGAAGGCTCATACCGGTGGATGCTGATTGAAATCATAAGTGTGGGCTTTTAGGATGTAAGTCCTTATACAATATAATAAGGATTAGAGGAACCCAGTACATAGCGGAAGTAGAGAAAATAGAGGAAAAGGAAACACAATAACAGCTACTTCCTTTACCCTCCCACCCTTTCCACCTACCCGACTACAAAACAATCCACCTTCTCCACCTACCCACCATCCATTAACCCACCCTTCCACCCATCCACCTAATAATGATTTAATAAACCAACTTGTTAATAGATTAATTAGCTAATTTGTTATCAAACCGTTCACGTGTTTCACAGCGGATATACTCATACAAAATGCTAGACTGTATTAACAAACAAACAAGTTAATATATTAGCAAATCAACCTGCTAACAATCTCTACATTGGTAAAGGTTAGTTTCACAAGGTTGTGGTAAACTTGTTGGTTTATCAGCAAATTATCTTATCAGCATATTAAAACATTAACAAGCCATCAATTCTATAATTATAGCGGACCTTAGCTGATAATAATGAATGCAAAGCATCCTCTGAGGAATCCGTCTAAAGAGAATTGAGAGCACTATAAGAAGAAAAGATTTCCGTCTCTATCCTCTGGACCAATGCCATGCAATTTATACCATGCTATCCTATCTGCAAAAGCTACAGTGGCGGGCAACTTGTTCAGTGTAAAGGAAGAGAAGTTTAGAAGTGTAAGCCTCAACACGTCTTCTATAGCATCACGTAGAGAATAATAATCACCATAAAGAACTTTTATCCTCAATGGAATATGGGTTCCAAGTGATGGCTCGTAGGTAGAAATAATTGCCTCTTGTTCAGAAAGCAAAATAGCACACCCTTTAGAAGGGTTTTCTACTACATTGCCTTTCATTTGGAAAATTCTGGGAGTTCCGGACTTTAATATGCTTACTAAAGCGAAATTTTCTCTTCCAAATTGTTTACTAAAGACGTCCACATAAGCGTCAAGCTCATCCATACCCATTCTTCCATCTCTATGAATGACAATGAATTTATCCTTGTATTTGTAAAGCATGTTAGCTAAACTCTTCACATAAGCCTTTTCTACCGCTTCTCCTCCAGCAGGGACATTAATATTTTTGTAAGTTATAGTTCCTCCATTAGAAGCATCCACGATGATAGCAGTGCCCACAGCATTTACGGTGCCTTTATTTGAAGTCCTTACCTTTCTTGAAAGATCTATACCAACAAATACCTTGTTTGAAGAGTCCTTTAGAAAATATGGATAGTTCCCTGTTTTACCAAGTAGTCCAAGCATCAAATTGTAGATTACATACCTATCCCCTACATTTGTTCTGTGGTAGATAACCTGACTTTGAATATCAAACTCTAACAGATCACGTTTTATATCTAAGTAAAGTTCGTCATCAAGTTTTGAAGTATCGGTTAATACGAATAAGAAGCGATTTGAACCATCCAAATTTTCTATGTAGGGTAATAGCGAAGATCTCTCCTTATACTCCAATAGGGGTACACGAATAGGTTCTAAGCGGTCTATGTGCAATCCAAAAGAGGAAACTCTTCTAAGCACAGTGTTTTCTATAATTCGTGCCCTATTTCCCAAATCTCTGATTGAGTTTCTGTCTGTGTATAAATACAGAAAACCCACAGAGATACGAGGATTTCTAATTATGGGCTTCCAGTCTTGAGTTTCTAAAACTTTCCTAACAGATCCATTGATTTGATAGAATTTCCCACCACCATCTACGACTTCAAACCTTGGTGCAATATACTCTATTTTTGTGTAAGGCTCCACATCAAGGTCTATTGAATAATCTCTCAACAGAGATGCCACCCTATCCCTAAACCTCCTAATTAGTTCCCATCGTTGCTCGGGTTTAGGTCTTATCTGCTGCAACTCTTCCCTGTCTAAGTCTTCTATATACCGCACCTTTACTAAAGCGTTGGCGGGATACGTATATTCTGTCATATCACTTTCATCAAACACAACTTTAGCTATATATCCATACCCATGCTTCTCAACCTCCTTCAGCCCTTTCTCCCATGCGACCTTTGTTTTGTGAAGGGACATTGGTAGCATCTCTTTCATCAGTTTTTCATAGTCTTCTTTACTTACTTCCTTGTAATCCTTTAATATTGCTATCCTTCTATTAGGCGTGTAGTATCTCCCACCGATTTCTGGCTCTTCACCTTTTCTCAACTGTCCGTCCAAGTTTTCTGGGGTGAGTAGCATATACCTGAAGTCTATCCTTAGGTAGGCATTCTGATTTATGAACTCCGTGTCCAAAATATATCTTCTTAATATTCCCTTGGATTTGGATACATACTTCACGTCTTCCCTATTCACCATTAACAAGTTTGCAAAACTGTTTATGAATGTGTTCCATGCCTCTGGACTGCTAAAAAAGTATTCAGGAATAAATGACTGCTTTTCTAAAATGTAGTCATCAGTCTGAAAACTATCACCTATATCCACTAAAGATATTACTGTCTCCCCATCGTAGAAAAAGGGATGTTTATCCTTACTCTCACTAAGCAAACGCAAGCATGCACTATTTAAAAGGGACTTTATATGCTTGTTAATTGCACTTTCTTTTTTCTTAAGCCTATAGGTCCATACTGGCAAAGGATTTTTTTGGGTTAAACCAAATAAATTTGAAACGAAGGTTTCCTGTGCCATATTGCTAATTATAGCTACAGGATACAATTTTTTTGAGGTGAGGGTAAGATATTTCCATAAGGAGGGAAACAGATATGGAATATGTTATCTATGCAGCCTACGGTTCAAATCTACTTACGGAAAGGCTTTTAGCCTATATAATAGGCGAAAGCTTTAGAGGAATTACAAAAAAGCATACAGGATGCCCTGATAAAACGGAACCTGTGTCTCTTGGATGGAAGAGGATCCCCTACAGAGTTTATTTTGGAGGCTACTCCCGCTGGTGGCATGGTGGCGTAGCCTTCTTATCTACTGAAATAGAACCTAATTCTGAGTATCATGCAGTAGTCAGGCTTTGGAAAATGAAACGGAAACAGTATGAATGCGTGAAATCTCAAGAGGGAGAATCGTATGCAAAAGAAATAAATTTAGGCACTCTTGATGGGCTTGAGATTCTGACATTTACATTAGAGAAAAAGCTTAACTACAATCCACCTTCTAAACTCTATCTGGACGTTTTAAAAGAAGGGCTCAAAGAGACTACAGGCTGGACGGACGAAAAAATAGACAAATACTGGGAGAAGTTCCTGAAGTAGGGCACTGCCAGGAAAACATAATCTTGGTGGTTTTATTATATTTATACGCTATGAGTGAGATGAGGCTGATAGATTTAATCGTCCCTCTTAGGGACGAGGTTGAGGGCTTTATAGCCCTTGTGGATGAAGAGTTTCTCTCAAGATTTGCGGAGAACTCTGTGTTTGAGGCGATACTCTTGCATGATTCTGCGTTGGAGAGGGAGAAGATGGAAGCAGAACCTCTCAAGAAGGCGTATTTGAGGGCGGTAGCTGAGGTCTTTAGGTTTATTCCAATGAGTATGCAACTCCCTAAGGTAAACATCTACGAGGAATTTGTGAAAGCTTTAAGCGGGATGGTGTATGAGAAGTATGAAAAGCTTGCGGAGAGAAGACTTATGAGGATGATGGAGATGTGGGAGAAGGGAGAGATGGTGGTCAAGGAGGGAGAAGGGCTAAGGATAGATGATGAGATATTGGAGACTGCCCGGTATTTGGTGGATGTGGGAGTATTTAGCAAGTATTTGCAAATCCTTGAACTCAGGCGTCAGTTGGATGAAGTGAAAGTGTTTTGCAAGGTGTCTAAAAAGCCCTTGAGTGTAGATGAGAGGCTGGCTTTATTGGGAGAGTTGATGGATGAGAATGGACTGGAGGCGGATGCGGGCACGTTGGAGACCAAGTATGGAGTGTTTTTAGGAGTTGCTAACTGGTTTGAGGTGCTAATGGATGTGTGGAGGATGCAAAAGGATGCGGAGGAACCCATCCTTGTGTCGGCGCTATACAAATACCTAATGCCCATAGTGGAGAAGGCAGAATTTGTGAAAGAATACTTGGAGAGGTTTTACAGAAGGCAGTTGAAGTTATACGGAGAAACTCCTTTCTTAAACGCCTGTGGAGTGGCCCTTATGAAGCTGGGGTGTGATGTGAGGATTGAGGAACCCAAAAGCAGGAGTGCGGAGATTATATGGTATTGGTGAAATTATGAAAGTGGAAGACCTTTTGCGTCCAGTTTTGGAGAATTTTGTTGTTTTTGCAAAGAGGGTAGATGGGAGGTTCCTTTCCTACATCGAGAGGGAGGAACTCTACAGAGGGATAGAGGAGGCTTGGGAGTTGGAAATAAGGGAAGAGGAACCTTTGAGAAAAGCTTATTTGAAGTGGATAAGGAAAAGCTTTGAGTTTTTTGAAAACAGGGATGTGGAGTTGGAGAATAAGGGTGCCTTTGAGGAGAGTCCGTGGTTTGACATACTGCATACTTTGGGGCTTCAGAAGGTTTATGTGAAGCAAGAGGAGGTGGAGATAGGTAAAAGGTATGGACAGATAGATGAGGGTTTAGGGAAATTTGTGAGAGAGTATGTATACAAGGGATATTTTTGGCGTTTAGCCCAGAACGTTAGTAATCTCAAGGGTTTTAAGAATGCTTTTATTCCTAGAGATGGTGCAGAACAGGCTTTTGAGTTTTTCTCAGAGGATTTTGTGAGGGAAGATAGCCATTGCCTGTGGCAAGTGCCTGCCGCTTTGATAATTAGGAAATACTACAGGCTATTTCCTGAGAAACGTCCTGCCTTTTCAAAAATTCTCTCTGACAGGTTATCTCAGGCTATTGAGAAGGGCTATCCTGAAAAGCATATAAGGGTAATTCAGACTGCCATAGCGGTGATAAAGGAAGACCCAGAAAGCCTGCCCAAAGGGGAACCGCAAAGCTTTGCAGAGAAGTGGTTGAGAGAGGAGTTGGTGGAATGAGGGTTTTAGACTTTCTCAAGCCAGTTTTAGAAGACTTTTTTAGGTTTGCTAAAGAAGTAGACAAAGCGTTCCTTTCCTACATTGAGAGGGAGGAACTCTATGAAGGGCTTAAAAAAGCCCAAGGATTGAAAGAGAGGGAACAGGAACCTCTGAAGAAGCTTTACTGTGAGTGGACGGAGAAGAGTTTTATGTTTTTGATAGACAGATGGGGCTGTTTTGAGGAATTTCCAAGCGAACAGTTTCTGCTTGCTTCTGGGCTAAAAAAGTCAAAAAAGCTAATGTGGTCAATCCTTCCGATTATAGTGGGTGCGAAAGATCTAACCGAAGAAGAATTTGAGTTAAGCAAGTATATCTCGGAAAATCTTAAGGAACTTTATGTTTATGATTTTACGAGTGGAGTCGCTGATTTGTCGTTTCTTAGGGGAGACTGCGGAAGCGAAGCAGCACTTCTTTCCCCTGTTAATGCAGTTAAACGATTTGAAATCTATTCAGAGAACCTTTTGTATAACTGGGACTTGATGGCTATTCCTGACACTTTAAAGCTAAGGTATTTATATGATAAGTTCTTTGACGAACACCACGCCACCTTCTCCCGCATTCTTTCCGACCGACTATCTCAGGCTATTCAAAATGGCTGTGCTGAGGAACACATAAGGGTAATCCAAACTGCAATAGCGGTAATCAAAAACGACACTGAAAGCCTGCCTAAAGGAGAACCCAAGAGTTTTGCGGAGAAGTGGTTGAGGGAGGAATTGAGGGTTTGAGGTTTCCCCGCCCCCTCGCCCCTCAGACCCTCGGCAGGGGCACTTCGCCCCTGTTTTAAACATCCAAGCATCTAAAATACTCCTTATGTATCTCGTTGACCTCTACCTTGAAGAACTCTCCAAAGTGAGAGATAAAAAGACAATAGAGAGGATTTCCTACCGAGGCTGTTCTAAAAATCCATTATTGGGACCGTTGCCCAAACTTAGTTAACCGTATTCCGATCTTTGGCGGGCTTATATTTAAACCTATGGAGATAAGAACCCAAAGCCTAAAGGAACTATATGAAAAGGACTTTTACCTTTGGGTGCAGGAAAATCTGAAGCTTCTTAAAAACAGAGAATATGACCTCGTGGACTGGGAGAACCTTCTGGAGGAGATAGAGGATATGGGGCAAAGGCACTATGATGCTATGGTTAGCTATATGGCGGTAATTATGGAGCATCTGTATAAGTGGGAGAATTTTAGGTATAGTCAGGACATGGGACACGATTGGATAGAAACTATTTATACTCATAGGAGAAAGGTAGCAAGAATTTTTAGAAAGCACCCGTCCTTGAGAGCAAAGGCTCAGGGAAGAGAGGTTATACAAGAAGCATGGGAAGAGGGAGTTCATGCGTTAATAGATTGGTTTAAGCTTCCACGAAATAAAGCATTGGCTCAGTTCTATTTCAAAGGAAGAATTCCCACAGAAAAAGACTTTCCACAAAAATGTCCTTATACCTTCCAGCAGATTATGGAATACGAGCCGTGGCTTGAAGAGTGAGGCTTATATTTAAACCTATGGAACAAACAACCCAAAGCCTAAAAGAACTCTACGAAAAGGACTTCTACCTTTGGGTAATCGAGAACCTTAAGCTTCTCAAAAACAAAGAGTATGAGTTTGTAGATTGGGAGAACCTTCTGGAGGAAATAGAGGATATGGGACAGAGATATCTGGACAGTGCTGTTAGCTTTATGGCGGTAATCTTGGAACACCTTTACAAGTGGGAAAACTTTAGGGACAGAGAGGATGTGGGACACAGCTGGAAAAAAAGCATAAACAATGCAAGGAATGAACTTGATGTTATCTTTGAAAGGCATCCAAGCATAAGGAAAAAGTCAACTGAGGAGTTGCCCACCGCCTGGCGTATTGCTGTGAAAAGGCTTGTAAGGTGGTTTAAAGAAGATGAAAACCACGACCTTGCTAAAAAATACTTTGGTAGATTTCCTACAGAAAAAGATTTCCCACAGGAATGCCCTTATACCTTTGAGCAGGTGATGGAATACGAACCTTGGGTATAGATAGCTAAATCAAAAACCTTTCACCTCCCTTTAATGTAGACAACTTGCACTGCATACGAATAGGCAAGGCGGATGAGAGGGAAGTGGTCTATCTCACCCGCCTTGACATAAGAAGCCTCTACTACTTTTTCTTACTGACTTAGCACATTTTCTGTTATCTTCTTGAGGAAGTATCTCACACCGTACTCTCTTGCAATAGGATAATACTTTTGGGTCATTGCCCGTGCAAAATCTATACTCACATTCTTACCCAATCTCCTTAGCCCACGGTAGGCTATCTGAACAAGGTCTTCAAAGCCCAAAGAACGGAAGGGAACTACCGCATCAATCCTACCCAAAAACTCAGGGGTGATCCTGAAGAACCTTCCACCACCAAAACTTATCACCGCACTCTCAAGGGTCTTCCTAACTGCAATGTCTATCTCTATAGGGTTAGAAAGAGTCTCCATAATCTCTGCAATCCTTTGGTTTTCAAGGCTTGAGGTGATGATAACTATTGCCCTCTGGAGATAATACGCTTGAGGATGTCAACTTTTCAGGTTCATGATCGTATAAATGACAATAAAGGAGGCTAACCATCTATAGACGGTTTCATACTTAGCATTCCAAGGAAACCTCTTGTAGAACCTCTTTATTCTGTG
>WYEB01000178.1_pt1 | contig 25477 bp, 26 predicted proteins | sample 6343061 | NCBI WGS metagenome assembly WYEB01 (sample SAMN13812332, study PRJNA600296) | hot springs metagenome | biome: ENVO:00000051; feature: ENVO:00002007; isolation source: sediment sample from Evening Primrose shelf | place: USA: Yellowstone National Park, Evening Primrose Hot Spring ... | reverse complement strand
TTATGTTGGAATATTGCAATATAATAGTACAAAAGGATTAGGATATTTCTTAACTACTCAATATACAAATAATCCAAATTCACTTGGATATTATGATTATTATTATTCAGGATCTGGATGGAGTTCGACTGGTTGTGGTTTTTTGAGTCTTAGCAAAAGTCTTCATTACTATTTTGAGTTAGTTAGCACTCAAGGAAATCAAGGGAAGGAGTTTAAGGTTTGTGATAATAGTTATCCTCTTCCGTTTATTCCCCCAGATCAGCAAAAGAATAAGAATGATTATTATCAATATGGCGTATTTTGGTTGTATAATTGGTTCCAGGCGGAAAATAATAATATGAATATATTTTTCTTAATGAATGGAAATATATATAATTATTCACTTGCTTTAGAAACATACAACTTTAATGGATATAGTGCATATGCAATACCTCCAGCGTCACCTGCAAGTATTCCAACACCACCCGCAAGTGTTCTTTGTGTAATAACAGGGGAATGTAAACCAATATTTGTACAATCATACATAAATGCGTATAATACGGCGTTTAATCAAACAACACCGGGTTTTACTGCAAATTATCAAAAGGCATTAAATAAGTATAGACCTTTTACTTATGACGACGTAAATAGTAATTTTATACCTGGAACATTTGGATTTAAAGAGGGATATATGAGTAGTATAGGTAATTCGCAATCTAATATTATTATAGATGAATTAAAGGATGACCTAAAAGTATATTCTGGAATTCCTTATTTGTTTGTTTCAGCTGGTTCTGGGGGAGGGTCGGGATTTATATACTTAGATTGGATTATAGTAACATATGGGGTACCCTATGTAATAAGTTTATCTTAAAAATTGTTAAAAAATTAGCTGGAAGGGTTATATGAGTATTGTACAAAAATATAGTTTTTAAGAGATGAGCCGATAATGTTATCAAATGTTCCGTAGGGAATTATTGTTTTGTTGGATAGTACTACTATAGCTCCTCCAGCTCCATTTAGTCCATATTGCTCATATACCATTGTTTGGTATGCTACTGTTCCTGTTGTGTTTGTCCATTTAAATACTGGAGAATTTCCAGGTAGTCCTGCTGCATAGGTTCCTGGTGTGTTTATTGCTACTTCAAAGTTAGGTACCCATTTATCATATGTATAGAATCCTGCAATATTTCCTGGGTTTATACTATTTGCTTCTATTACATAATATGTTTGTCCATTTATTGTTACCTGTTCAACAGGTACCTGACCCTTAATTACATAGAAATCTTGTTGTGATACAAATGGTTGACCATTCACAGGATCTGTTTTTCCCACCCATTCACCATTCAAATGAACTATTTGAGCATGATTTTGAATTATTGTATTTGCATATTGTCCATCCCATATTACATCATTATGTATTGTTGTCCCGTTAGGTAATATTAAATCGCCTATAGGATCTGTATGTCCATGATAATTTATTGTATTATGTGGTACAAATGCTTCATATCCATTTTGAGATCCTAAATATTGTACATGATTTGAAGGTAAAGAATGTATAGAATGCAATCCAAATATTATACCTACTACAGCACCAATACCAGCACCAGCAGCTAATAAATATATTCCAATTATCCTTGCATTTCCTTTAATTCTATCTATATAACTTTTATTTGAATTACTAGAATATTCTTCTAATATTTTTAATGTTGATTGTGCTCTCAATATTTCTTGTAAAGGATATCTAATATAAGATGGTACAAATACCCATACAGAATTCTTTATTATACCACCATATTCTTTTATAATATTTTTTACTTTTTCTACAAATCTATTAAATAAATTACTACCTTTTTCTTTTATTTCTATAATGGTATCTAAATTTACTGGATAGCTTGCTAGAAAAGTCGAAGAAAAAGAATTAATATTTAAGCTCCATTCCAAACCACTAACTTGTTGCATATAATAAAATTTTAATAAAATTTTAAAAAGATAATTATACTTATAATTATTAAACAAATAAACTTTTCTATAAAAACTTTATAAATATTCTTAATTCATTAATTTGAAAAACTAATATAAAATAATAAATACTACAACTCCAACTATTAAAATAATAACCCAAATTGGTATTGAACTAAACAAAGATTTATTAGATGTTGTATTTATACTTGGTATTGAACTATATGAATATGTACTAGAAGTTGATGTAGTAGAAATATTATTTATAGTATTAGTAGTTGTAGTTAGTTGACTTACTTGATATGGTAATGGTGTTATTGCCATATATATTGAACCTTGACCATTTGAAATATTATTTAATCCAAACCATGCTAAATAAAGATTATTATTTGAAATTGTTGCTCCTGGAATTATTGTAAATTGGACTGTATAATTAGCAATTGGTTGTAATTCTGTACTGTTCCAATAATATACACTTAATAAACCAGGTCTCCATGCAATTATGACATATCCATTATTCCATGATATTGGAAATGCATCTTCATATATTGGCAAATTAAATGTTAAATTTTGATTAATTGTTAATACTCCATTATAAAATTGATATAAAGAATTACCAACAAAACCAATATCTGTTGCATTTACAAATTCAATATTTCCATTATTCATGTTTACTAAAGCAATAGTACCATTTAAAAATTGAACAACAACTAAACCATTATTTGCAGAAACAATACCGTTAATATCTGGAATATTTAAAGATTTAATAACATTGTCTGAAAGTGTTAGTTCTTCAAGTATTGTATTATTATATGTAAGGGATAATGTAGGTTCATAAACTAAATATATATAATTTCCATCACTAGCATAACTTAACGCATCGCCATTATTTGTTAAATTAATAACAGGTCCCCAAACATTATTATTTAATATTGAAGCTTGAAGAAGAATTGTTAAATTACTCAGAAGGGGTATTACTTTACTAATTGATGTTGTATTTGATGTACTATTCATAATGGCAAGATTGCCGGGGGTTGGTGGTGCACCAGCCCATAACATCATTAATGATCCATTATTTAATTCAACTAATGCTGGACTAGCTTCTCCTAAATCATTGAAATTTGGTAAAGGCGCATTCATTTCTTCAGTTCCATTAAATACAACACCATTAATAGTTGTAGCTATAGATGTTGGTTCTGTATAATAAATATAAACAAGACCATTATAACTAGTTATTGAAAATCCATAACCAAAACTAGTATTATTAGTTATAATAATAATTGATGTATTTGTATATTGTTGGCCATTTAAATTTGTTTGTGCTATAATTTTTGTACTCAACATTATTAAAGATAATATAAAAAATATAACTATTGCTTTAATTTTATTTTTCATATAATTTTTTATTATTATTTATTTTTAAGTATTATGGTTATTGAAAATTTGTTATAAAAAATTAATAAAATCCAAAATTTTTATAAATGATATGAAATCTATAAGTGATAGTGTAATAGAACTTATTATTGCAATAATTATAATAATATTTGTAATACTTGTTTTCTTTAATGTATTGAAAGGACTTAGTTATGCTGGTAGACCAGAAGCAAAGTTTGGATATGCATTATCGGGAAGTATAAGTTTTATGATAAATCCTGTAGCACAAGGAGTATCTGATGCTTCAACAATTGCAAACGATGTAGCATTAGGGGTTATTGCTGTTACAACTGCTGTTGGTATAATTTCTGGACTTAAAGCAAATTATGATGAGAATATAGAAATTTTAGAAAGTGCAGGATTTAGTGAAGATGAGATAGAAAATATACCTTTAAAAGATTTAGTATTTAAAGATGTAACGACTGGAGAAATTCCAATAGACGATATTGCATCTGGTGTTGGAAAAGCATATAAAAAAGCATTTTTAAATCCATTGGGTGCTGGTTTATTGGCAGGAACAATTGGTTTTGATGTTGCATCATATTTCTTAAATAATTTAGCACATGCAATGCAAGGACCAATTTTATATTATTTAGTCCCAGAAGGTGTGGTAGCTTTGAATTTAAGTGATATTGATAGTTCTCAAGTAAATGAAATGCTTAACGATTTAAATCAATCATATGTAAATTATATAGAACAACAAAAATATTGTAATAATCCAACATCATCAGAATGTCAAAATTTATATGCAACATATTTGGTTGCAAAATATTTATTCTATACATTTGGAGAAACATTAGGACAGAGTGTAACTATAGCAGGAAATCATAATGAATATGCATTATTATTATTTGACTATAATAGTACGTATAATGTTAGATTAAATGATGTTTTATGTATGCTGGAAATGATGAAATATTATGGTTATATCCCATTAGAAGTTATGTATGGGGATAATGTAACAGAATATAGTAGTAATAATGTTGCTTGTCAAGTTTTAAAGAGTGTAGATCCTAATGTAATGTCATCAAATCCTCAATATTCTCAGTTTGTATATAATAAACTATTAGTAAATTCATATAAAGTAGATCGAAGTGGTACTCCTAATCAATTAAGTTCAACTTCAGACAATTCTCCACCAAATGATATTATAATTATTCCAGGTAATATAGGATTACCAAATGGTATAATAATAGAATATACATATGAAGGAGGAAATAGAGCAATTCTATTAACATCAATTTCAGGTGAAAGTTAGTTTATAAATTACAAAGTTTTTAGATTTATAATGGAAACAGGAGAGCTTTTAAAGATAATTCTTGCATTAATATTCATTGTATTAATATTAATATTTGTTTTTGTCATATTAGGACCAAAATTAGGGCTAAATATAAATATATTTGCTAAATATCAGTTAATAGGGGGAAATGGATAGAAAAACACAAGTAAGTACTTTTTTAATAGCAATAATATTATTTATAGTTGCATTAGTATTGTTAGCAATATTTATGTACTTTTATTTCAAAGGTGGAGTAAATTTGTTTAATAGTATACCTCAAACAAATGGCACAAATGTTGTAAATAGTATAAATAGCAATAACTATGGAGGCTGACAATTCAATAAACTTTTTAATATTTTTAATTATTGCGCTAGTAATAATAGTTTTAGCGATAATATTTTATTATTATATAGTAAATCATTCTGTACAAGTAAATGTAACAAGTGTAGGATATAAAATATTAAATCAATCTGGATTAGGATAATATGAAGAGTGATTTTCTTAGAATAATTTTCGATATAATAATATTAATTGTATTGGTAGTTTTAGTAGTCTATATTATTATGGTATTTATTGGAGTAGCTATGGGGGATGAATTAAAATATATTGGATACTTAAATTCAATTGCGGATGCTATAAATAATAAATATAATGAATCCATATTTATAAGTAATTATGATTATAATTATGTTTTTGTATTGACAAATAATAATGGATGGTATTTGCAATTATATCGTTGTCTTCCCCCAAATCAGGTTATTCAAGGTGTAAATTTTTTATCTGTTAAAATAGCATATTGGAATGTCTCTACAATAGATAGTGGAAATACTATTATATTTGCACCAGCATTAGTATATTGTAAATTAGTAAAACAAAGATCATTAAATGTAAATGAAATAAATATAACAATACAGGGATTAAACGATAATGCTGGCTTATTAGCATATTCCGATCAAACATTCTTAGACAACTTTATAATTCCTATAAATATAGTAATGGTTTTGGTTACTCTTTCTTTATCAAATTCAATGCATCTTACTGTATTAAATGATACAACAATAACATGTAATAGTGGATGTACATTTACATCAACAATTAATGAAAATGGTAATATATATTGCGCCCCAAATCCAAATGTAAATACAAATAATAATTTGACATATAACCCATTAGATTGTGTAGAATTATCAGGATTTCCTCAAAATCCCCAAATATCTCTTAGTAATCTTGAAGGGGAACTAATAGAGGCTGCTTCATTTGACAGTCTATTTATAAAAACTTTTCAGACGAACTTTCCAATATTATATTTTGCAGGTTCCTTGCCACCGACGGCAATGTATATAGATATAAATAGAAACGGAGATACAGCAAATATTAATATATACATAGGAGAAACTGTTTCATAATATGGATATAGATGAATTATTAGATGCAATAATAGCATCAATATTTTTAATAATTGTATCATTAATAGGAATATATTTTCCATATATTGTTGCAAGAATATTTGGTACACATAATCCTTATTTAATATTAGAAGTTGCTGGTTTTATTACATATTCAACATCAGAACCTGGAAATATGACTGCAGCATTTTTAGTAACTAATGAACCAAACCTTTTTTATGAATTTAGGATAATTCCTCCAATGCATTCATCCTCTCTGTTTATTCCTTTATATAATAATAATGATTTTTTAGTTAGTATTGGAATATGCTATACATATGATTTATGGCAACAACTTGCAGATGATGCATTTATGTCTTTTATGATTGACGTAACTTCATATTCATATGCATTCGGAGAAGCTGGTGCAGCGAAACCATTGTTAAGTGCTCTTAATAAGGTATTTAAACAATCAAAAGAAATTGCTAAACAAACGGTAATAGGCGCTGTTGGTACATATGTGTTATATACAGGGCAATCTGCACTTTTACAATATTCATATGGAAATCATAATATATGGGGGGATATTTTTAATGCATTGCAATCTTCAGTAGGACCTGCTCTATGGTCTACTGTAGAATTTACCATAATGCAAGTTACAGATATGATATTAGACGAAACCTTACCACCCGGTTTAGATTTTTTAGCTGGTATCGCATTTAATATGGCATTTACTTCAGCAATTACTATAGTACAATATTGGCAAGCTACAACAAATCCATATACAGGTTGCTATTATAATCAATTTATAAATCAGGATAATGGAAATTCAATACTTCCAAGTGCAAAATATACAGTATATCAACCATATTTAACATTATCAATATATTATAATCCAAATTTTACATTTTATAATGGATGTAATGATTATTATTTATGTAATACAAGTTTTACATACATTTATAATCCAAATGATAAAACTCAGGATAATATATTTAAATTAGATTTGGGAAATATAAATGATAAAGGTCAGGAAGTATTTCCAGAGTTTGTTATTCTATCAAAAGTAGGTTTAGAATATGGAGGCCCATATTTAAATGTATCAATATTATCTTCTAAAACATGAGATCATTATCTTTAAAAGATATAATTGAATATATAGCTGCTGCAGTTGTTATAATATTTGCATTTTTTGTTATTGCAATATTGTATGCATTATTTAATATTGAATCATATTCTGAGTATCTTTATCAGCAATTTACAAATAGTTTATTAATTGATAGATTAAATTATTGTTTATATGAAAATACAGGAAATCCATTATTATTATTTTATGCTCCAAATCCAAATATTATTAATGAATATAATGATACATATCAAAAATGTTTTATGAACATATCTGGAACATTTTATTATTTTATTAATGAATCAAACCAATCAAATGAATTTATATATACATATCTAAATTTCTCTTATGACGATTATATATATTTCTTTTTCTATAATATTAACAATATAAATAATTCATATTCATATGATTCATATAATCTTAGTTTTGAATATAATATAAATGTGATTCCATATTATATTGCATATAATATTTATAATGTAAATTATACATATGAAAATTTACCATCTTTAAACCAATTTTTAATCAATTATTTCTATAATTATAGTTTATACATATTTAATGAGACAAAAAATGCATATGAAAACTATCAAATTATAAACAATACTGAAATATACAAAGCATATGTTTATGCTAGGTCTGGAGAAACTTATTATTATAATGAAACATATATACAACCATTGGTATCATATTATATTACTTTACCAGAATATGATAATGGAGAACCAATAATATTATCTTTATATGGTGTAGGAAATCTTTATATGAATGGAATATATAATGAAACATGTAATATATTTGCTGGAGGCCAAATAAATATATCTTCATGTAATATTAATAAAATAAAATGAAAATACAAATTGGATTCTTCTTATCATTTATTATTGCAGTATTAATAATTATATCTCTATTATTTATATTTATCTTTAATATATTTTCATATGGAAATCCAACATTAAATAATATTGCAAGTTTAAATGCTGTTGGTATTGAATATAAATCCGCAAATGGTTTTTTAGATTCTTTAATTTATTTTGATAATGTAACTGTACCTGTAATAGATATATATGCTGGATTTAATAATGATACAGAATTGGATAATTATATAATAAATGAACTGGCAAATGAGGAATTATATTATTTAAATAATTCTGCTACAATTTTATCATTTTATTTAAATGATACAAGCATTGGAGTATGTCCAAATAAAGAATATATAGATTATAATGTTTATTTAGATGGTAATTTATATACATTCTATGTTTGTCCACCAACAGTATTATATAATTTTTATGTAAATTATAGTTATTATATAACTTAAAGTTAATAATTTTAAAATTTATTGAATTTATATGAAAACATCTTTAGCACCATTGGCATTATTTATAGGGATAATAATTTTAACTCTCTTTGGTATATATTATTTAAATTCTCAGATTCAGCTTGCAACCCAATCTTTAAAATATTTAAGTGAAGATTATATTGCATATCAGGGATTTTTATATATATTGTTTGTTTATATCCCTTTTGATATTAGATATAATTTATTAAATAATCTTTTAACAAATATTTTTTCAGGATCTACATATAATATAAATTATTTATTTGGAAATAATATTCCAGATTATTATTCACAATGTGAAATACCTTTTTTATTTAATCTAGAAAATGTAGAAGATAATGGAAATAATTATAATATAATTTATTCATTGTGTGTTCCAATAATTCCTTTAAATAATGTAAATAATTACCAAAATATATTTTATAAAATTGAAAATATTGTAAAACAAGATTTAGAAGAAGAAATTGGATATTTAAATGCAAATTTAAATTTTAAATATGCAAATTTTTCATATCAGGATTTTTATTATGATAGTTCTAAAGATAGTTTTGTATTGTCAAATCCTCAATATTCTTTCTTTGTATTAAATAAATATGAAAGAAGTTTATCTTTTCCTCAATTAAATTATCAAATGAATTATTCAATATATCCATATTTATTATATTATAATGAATTAATTGATTATTTATATAATCAAACATTTCAATTTATATATTATAATTTAATAAATCAATTAAATTATATATATTTATATCAGAATTCATATTCTAAAGAAACAATTGGCGATAATTTATACCTAAATTTTTCATTTAATAATACATATTATTATGTTCTAGATTTATATACATCTCAGCTTTTACCTTTTGAATATCCAAACATTACAAATGTAACAATCGTAATACCATGTGAATCAATTGGGCAGATTGTAAATAATCAATGTATAGTAAATGACAAATATAGTAAATATATGTATGAATGTTTATATACAAATATAAGTCCAATATTGTCTTCTTTAAATTATCAAATATTAAATGAAGAGAATATATTTAATGGATATTGGTATAATATAACTAGTATAGATATTAGTAATATTGAAGAAAATATAAAAGTTGATAAAAATTTTGTAGAAAATGTTTTAGAAAATTATGCATATTATACTGGCGGATATTATCCAGCTCTAATACCTGTAGATATTGAAATAAATTATAATAATGTTAGTTGTTCTATAAATGAAGAAACAATACAATTTGGACCATATAAAACATATTCTGAATGTTCAAACTTTCAAAATTTATGGGAAAGTTATTTATCAAATTCATGTACATTTGGATCTGGATGTCAAAATTATAATGGAGAATATTATTTTTATGCTACATGTTATGTTTCAGAAACAAATATAATTAATCAATTTACATATAATTATTATTTATATGAATTTGTAGAAATAAATAATGAAACAATAAATAATTATTGTGATAATTCATTTTGTTATATAATAGGATAGAAGATTTTTATAAAATATATCTATTCTATTTCTTACATTCTTTAATTTCTCATTCGCTTCTTTTACCAAATTATAAAAATATTCTTTACTTACTAATAATTTTCTATTTTTTGATACAATTGTTTCAATTCTTTCATTTCCAACAATCTCAACCATTACTCTTTTATCATTTATTAAAAATATTCCAGAATGCTTAAATCCAGATTTTCTTGCAATATTTAATATTTCATATGCTCTTTCTATATTTTTTGAAGATACATGTAAAATAAATGGTTCTTGCTTAAAGTATATTTTTTCGTCATATTTTTTATATACTTCTAACAATTTATTCCATATATAATAAAAGTTTACATAATAATGTGATTTAAATAAAAATTCTGCCTCAAATTTTTTTCCACTTTTTGGTATTTTTAATAAAATTATCCTACCCGCACATGAAGATGTTGTAAAAAAGAAATCTAAAGAATTAATAAGATCTAAAATATAATATATAGGTTGATCTGCTAAATATTTTTCCTTAGCTTCTTTAAGTTTTTTCATATGATACATTTTTAATTTATTAAATTCATCCATATATTATGGATAGAGAAAATATAATATTAAATATATTATTTCTAGCATTTTCTATACCAGTAATTTATCTAATATATTATTCATATTCAACATATTTTAGTGGAAATAAGATGGTAAATCCTGAAAATATATATAATTTATATATATCAAATTTTAGCGTAAGTGGAAATTATTTTTCATTTAATGTAAATAATCCAAATAATTATTCTGTTGAAATATATTTCTCATATTTGGGATTAAGAAATTCATATCAAACATCATCAATAATAACTTCTGGAAATTTTTTACAGAATATATATATAATACAACCAGAAAATCATATTACATTGCAATATAATTTTGAATTGGATGATCAAACAAGATTGACAATTGTTCAATGGGAAAAACTTGGTGGATTTTTATATTTAACATTATATTATTCATCTGTAGGAAATAATTCTGTTAGTGGAATAATAAACTATCAAATAGAAAAAAGCTAGACTTTATCAAGATCGCTTATTGTAAATATCTTTATTTTATTACTACTCTTTTGTATGCTATCTATACATACTACATATTTTATATTTGTACTCTTTTCCATTAATTCTAATAATTCTCTTGTTAATATTCCATCCATTACTAAATATGCTAAATTATTATGTTTCAATATTGTTTCTCCCAATTTATCTACTGGTACTTTATTTAATATATTAAAGTTTTCATCCAATAATAAAGCCTGATCAGTTTTAAATATATCATTCATATATGATTTTAATTTTTGTAATATTGGATCCTTTATTCTCTTTTCACTTCTAATATTTTTTATATCTTCAGCATTTCCTTCTAATTTTTCATAATATGCTCTAATTTGATCAAAAGATATTTTATTCTTTAATGCTTTTAATATTTCTTTTCCAGACAATTCCTCAACCTCTCTTCCAGGTTCTGGCTTTGCTACAAAATCAATATCAACTCCACTTAGCATACATTCCTTTACTAATAAATCTCCACCTCTATCTCCATCAAAGAAAGTTGTTACAATCTTTTTCTTTGATAAATCAACTATTGTTTTTGGTACATTCAATCCATTTAATGCTATTACATTTGTAATTCCATATCTTAATAGATTTAGAACATCTGCTCTTCCTTCTACCAATATTATTTCTTCAGATTTATCTATATCTGGTCCTGCAGGTAATTTTTCTGGTCCATATTCAATTAATGCTTTCATATTATGTGAGTATTCTAAATATAATAGTAATTCCTTTGGATCTGGTAATTCTTCATTTATCAATTTTGCTAATAATTCTCTAGCCCTTTCCAATATTTGTTGTACTTTTGTTTTTCTTATATCTTCTATTTTTTGTACCTTTATTGTTGCATGTGTTGGTCCAATTCTTGTTACAGTTTCTAATGTTGCAGCAATTAATGAAGTTTCAAACCTATTCAAACTTGTTGGTATCCTAATTTCCCCAATTGTTTTATCATTTTCTACCTTAAGATCTACATCTATTCTTCCAACTTTTCCAGATCTTTGTAATTCTCTTAAATCCATTTCCGATCCTAATAGCCCTTCTGTTTGTCCAAATATTGCCCCTATTACATCTGGTTTCTCAACTACTCCATCAATATATACTGACGCATGTATCATATATTTTATGTAAGGTGGTGAACTCTTTGCCATTATTAAATATTTTTAGGAAAGGTATTTAACCATTGAAATTTTTATACCTTTGGGTGGTATAACAATACTATAAAAAATGAAATTAAAAATTATTATATGGAATCATCAGAAAAAATAACAATAAGTGTTTTAAAAGCTGATATAGGAAGTTTAGTTGGAAATTCAACTATTCCAGAAATATTTGAAGAAACAGCTTCAGATATACTGGATAAATATAAGGGAGAAAAAATATTTGATTATTTTGTATCTCATGTTGGGGATGATTTGAATTTAATAATATTGCATAATAAAGGGGAAAATAATAGAGAAATACATCAAATAGCATTTGAAATATTTAAGAAAAATTCTGAAATTGCAAAAGAAATGAATTTATATGGTGCAGGTGGGGATTTATTGAAAAATGAATTTACTGGTTCTTTAATTGGAATGGGACCTGGAGTTGCAGAAATGGAATTTACATTAAGATCTTCTGAGTCAATAATTGTATTTGCTGCAGATAAAACAGAATCTGGAGCATTTAATTATCCTTTATTCCAAATGTTTGTAAATCCATTCAATACACCAGGTTTAGTAATTGATCCAGATATGAGACCTGGATTTAGATTTGAAGTATGGGATCTATATAATCATAAGAGATTATATTTGAATTCTCCAGAAGAAATTTACGATTTATTATTATTAATTGGAACATCTGAAAGATTTGCTATAAAAAGAGTATATCCAAGGTCCGATAAATATCCAAAGGATGAACCTGTTGCAGTTTCTTCTACAGAAAGATTATATGAAGAAGCTGGAAGATATGCTGGAAAGGATGATCCAGTAATGATTGTAAGAGCACAAAAAGGATTTCCTGCAGTAGGAGAAATATTGGAAGCTTTTTCATTCCCATATATGGTAAATGGATGGATGAGGGGATCATATTGGGGTCCTTTATTACCTGTAAGTTTAAAGAATGCAAGAGCAACAAGATTTGATGGGCCTCCAAGGGTAATTGCATTGGGATTTCAAGTAAAAAAAGATAAACTATATGGACCAGAAGATATGTTTGATGATCCTGCATTTGATTATACAAGAAACAAAGCATTGGAAATTGCAGATTATATTAGAAGGCATGGTCCCTTTGAACCACATAGGGTATCTTATGAAGATTTATTAACAACTACAGTAAAACCCATATTAGATAAGCTAATTCAAAGATTCGAGGATATAAAGTAAGAAGGCTATCATTTTTAAATATATTTTTTTTAAAAATAATAAATGGGTCTTGAATATATATATGCGGTATGGTTATTACATGAAGCTAAAAAAGAAATAAATGCGGATAATATAAAAAAGGTATTGACATCAGTAGGGATAGAACCAAATGATGCAATGGTAAATGCTGTATTAGCAAGTTTACAGGGGGTTGATTTGGATAAAATAAAGGAAGAATCATTATCTTTTGCTCCAGCACAGGCTGCTCCACAACAAACAGAGCAAAAGAAAGAAGAAAAGCAAGAAAAGAAGGTAGAAGAAAAGAAAGAGGAGCAGGCATTAGAAGGTTTATCATCACTCTTTGGTTTCTAAAATTTATAAATTTTTATATATAATTTTATTTTAAGGTGACAGATTCAGATAAGATTTATAGAGGCATTATCTTAGCAAAAAAAGAATTAATTAAGCTAGGAGAGGAAAAGGAAAATCTATACTCTAGAAAGAAGGTTTTATATAAAGAAAGAAAAGAATTATTGGAAAAATTAAAAGAATTGAGAAATGAGAAAGAAGAGTATAGTAAAATGTTAGATAACTTAATGAGTGAAAGACAAAAAACATTGGAAAAGTTAGAAGAATTAAAGAAAAAATTGGATGAAATAAAACAAGCAAGAAAAGATATATTTAAGAATAAAGATATTGCAAAAGATATAAATAAATATAAAAAAGAATTGGAAACATTAGAATATGTTTTACAGACTGAAGTTTTATCATATTCTCAAGAAAAGAAAATCTGGAATAGAATAAAATATTTAAGAAAACTTTTAGGTAAATATGAGGAAATATCTTCTGTTTTACAAGAAATTGATAGATTGAGGGAAGAATATAATGCTTATAGATCTAAATTATCAATAATAGGTCAAAATATTAGAAAAAATATTGATGAAAGAAAGGTTATAAAGGAACAAATAAAACAGATAAAAGAAAGATTAACACAAATAATGAGTGAATATAATAAAATTAAGGAACAAATAAAACAAATAAAGGATAGAATAAGAGAACTAGAAGACAAATTAAATGAAGATTTGCAAAGATATATAAGTCAAAGATTACAAAAACAAGTGGTTGAAATATCTGAAGAAGAAAAGAATAAAATAATTGAAGAATATTCAAAGATACAACAAAAAATTATGAATGGTTCTGAACTATCAATGGATGAAATATTAGTAATGCAAAAATATGAATTATTAAAGAAAAAGGGTGCAATCTGATTATGAAAAATTATATCCAAAAAAATCTTTAGATAGTTTAGGTTTATTTAGAAAAAAATGTAAAATTTGCGGTAGATATTTTTGGACTTTTGATAAAAATAGGGAAATATGTGGAGATCATGAAAATTATGGTTTTATAAATAATCCTGTTGGAAAAAAATTAAAATATAATGAAGTATGGGAAAATTTTTCAAAATATTTAAATAAAAGGGGTTATGCAATAATAAATAGATATCCTGTTGTAGCAAGATGGAGAGATGATATAGATTTTGTAATTGCATCAATTGCAGATTTTCAACCATGGGTTGTAGAAGGATATACAGAACCACCTTCAAAAAAATTGACTGTTCCTCAATTTTGTTTAAGGTTTAATGATGTAAGAAATGTTGGATTAACAGGAAGACATTATACTGGTTTTGTAATGATTGGACAACATGTATTTGTAAAACCTGAAGAATATGATATAAACCAATATTTTTTAGATCTATATTATTGGTTTGAAGATAATAAATTTCCAATGAATGAATTTATATTTCATGAAGATAAATGGGAGGGTGGAGGAAATGGTGGTACATCAATTGAATTCTTTATAAGGGGTTTGGAGATTGCAAACCAGGTATATATGCAATATAAGATTATTAATAATGAATGGATAGAATTGGATAAATTAAAAGTTTTAGATATGGGAATGGGACAGGAAAGGGTTGCATGGATTACAAATGGTACAAATACATCATATGATATTGTATTTCCAAATACAATAAAATTTTTATTAGATAATATAAAATATGAAATTGATATAAATTTATTATCAAAGATTTCAATTTATTCTTCATTATTTGATTTTGAAAAGAATGATATAAGATCTTTTGAAGAATTTTTAAAAGAAAAAGGAATAGATCCAAAGAATAATATTGAAATAATGAGGTCAATATATTCAATTTCAGATCATATTAGATCATTATATATTGCAATATCTGATGGAGCATTACCTTCAAATATTGGTGGAAATTATAATTTAAGATTAATTGCAAGAAGGATGTTTTATTTTATTGATAAATATTTTGAAATAAATGATATAGAAGATTTTTTAAGAAAATTACTAATAAAAATTTCTGAGGATTGGTATGAAGAAAAATTGAAGGAAAATATAAATGAAATTGTTGATATATTAAAATATGAATATGAAAAATATTTGGAAGTAAAGAAAAATGCTCAAAAAATTTTAAATAATTTAAAAAATATTGATACAAAGAAAATATTTGAATTATATACATCATATGGAATTTCTTTAGAAATTATAGAAGATATAAATCCAAATATAAAAATAAATAGAGAAGAATTAAATAAATTAATTGAAGAACATAAAGAAAAATCTAAAAAAATAAAAAAAGAAGAAAAATTAAATTTAAAATTAAATTATCCAGAAACATACAAATCATTTTATGAATCATGGAAAAAATATTATGATATTGGAAAATTAATAGGGATAGAAGATGAATATTTAATATTTGATAGAACTGTATTTTATCCAACAAAGGGTGGGCAAACAAATGATACTGGATATATATTTAATTTAGATGAAATAAAAAATTATTCAAAAGAGATTTTAAATAATTATGATTTTCCATATTATGTAAAGGAAATATTAAAAGATTATTTAAATGGTAATAAAATTGATGGATTTGAAAATTATTTTGCAAAAGTTATTGATGTAATTGAATATGAAAAAATAATATTACATAAAATAGATAGGAAAATTAATTGGGATAAAAATTCAAATATTTTACAAATTATTGATAAAGACAGAAGATATAGAATATCAAGGCATCATACTGCAACTCATTTATTAACATCTGTATTAAGAAAAATATATGGAAATCATATATGGCAGGCAGGTGCTGAAAAAAATGAATATGAAGGAAAGTTGGATGTTACACATTATAAAATACCTTCGTATGATGAAATAAAATTAATTGAAAGAGAAATAAATAAAATAATATTGGAAGGAAGAAAAATAAATAAATTTTATTTGTTAAGAAATGAAGCTGAAGAAAAATATGGGTTTATAATATATCAGGGTGGATTTATACCAGAAACAAAATTAAGAATTGTTGAAATAGAAGATACTGATGTTGAAGCATGTTCTGGGACACATTTAGATAATACATTAGAAATTGGATTGATAAAAATAAAAAGTGTAGAAAAAATTGCAGATGGATTAATAAGATTTAGATTTGTTGCTGGTGATAGGGTTATAGAAGAATTTGAAGATTATGAAGAAAAAATTTTGGATATAAAAAATAAATATAATATTGATATAAATAATTTAAATAATTATATTGAAAAAATAAATAAGGAAAGGGATGAATATAATAAAAAATTAAATATAATATTAGAAGAATATATTAAAAACAATATAAAGGATGGAAAATTATATTTAGAAACAAATTTATACATTTCTGATATAATAAAATATGTTTTGAAGTATAAAGATTTAATAAATGATATAAATTTAAAGTGTAAGGATGGAATAATTAATTTAAAAGAAGGAGAAAAGAAAGTTGATAAATTTTATATAAAGAAATTAAATTAATTTTTATAAGCGGCGGTGCCCGAGAGGTCAAAGGGGGTCGGTTTAGGTCCGATTGGATAAGATCCGCCAGGGGTTCAAATCCCCTCCGCCGCATTAAAAATTAGCAAAACCAAATATTTCAAATACTTCCATTCTTAATGGGTATAATTCATAATTTTCACAAGCATTCTCATCAATAACATCAATAAACCATCCATATCTATATAAACTATTTTTAGGAGCATTTATTATGTCTACTAAATAAGTTAGAGACCAAAGATAGTTAATTAAACTATCAATATTAGCCTCTTCTAAATGTAGGACATATGAATTATATTCTTCAATTTTTTCTACTATGTTGGATGCACAATTTCCTTTAAACCTTATCTCATCTACTATTCTACCCTCTTTAACATCTATTTCTGGTCTTGTTCTTGCAACAATTAAACTTTTAAAATCTATATAATAAGGTATAGGAATCTTGGGGTTATATCCTATAACCAACATAAAATCATCAAGAGAAATTGGTTTATTGTTAGATATATTTCCATATTTTTTAGATTGAGGTGGAGAAGGCATTATAAATCCTCTTGCATATCCTGTGTTTATGACATACATTATTGGTGATTGAATATAGTTAGTTGTATAAAAAGTATAAGGTATACTGTTCTCATTTTCGTCAATTAATTGTGCTTCTATTATATATTTGTCTCCTTCCTCTCTTATTTCAGTAACTATGGTATCTAATTTTGGAAGTTTTCCTTTTATTATGACTTTCATGATAGTTTATTTTCTAAGATATTTTTTAAAGCTTATTAATATTGTTACTATAAGGTTTAAGTTAAAAATATTAAAATTTTATGTAAAAAGTAGATATTTGAAAAAGAAAGATCGTAACTCATGTTATTAAGATTTCAAATATAATGATCCTATTTATTTTATTTAATTATATTTATTAGCCATTTGAAGATATATGTAAATATTATATATAAGTTCTAATTATTTCATTAACATAATCTTTTATTTTATTAATATATTCTTTTATTCTACTAATATATCCTATTCTTTTCCTTTTATTAATATATTCTAAAGCTATATTATAATTATATGGAATTTCATTAACAATTGTATATCTCGTTAATTCATCTTCATTTATTATTTTATTTGTCCTCTTCTCATTTATTTTTGGTAAATTACTTAGATAGTTTTCAGTTGATTGAGAATATAAAGGTAGAACATATGGTGATTGAGAAAAGTGTAGATTATATTTTTTGTAATTCTTACTGCTTTTAATACTTTTATAATTATACTCACCAACTATCCAATCAAGATTTCTTTTTTTCTTTTCTCTATCTCTAAGATATAAATATGTTAGGCAGGTCATATATTTAATATAATAGAAAAATTTTATCAAGTGTCTTTTTGATAGCACAAAATTTATATATGGACCCGCGGGGATTCGAACCCCGGACCTCTCGGACCGCAACCGAGAATTCTATCCATGCTGAACTACGGGTCCTATATATATTATATCTTTGGTAATATTAAATTTCCAAATTTCTCATATCTATTTAATTTAAAAAATAATCCGGCTAAATAGGATAAATATGCATCATAAATATCCTTATATTTAAATACTTTTGAAAAATATTGATATTTTAATTTTAATATTTTTTCTACTGCCCTTGGAAATGTTTCATATACTTCTATATTTTTATTAATCTCTATTATTTTATTTTTTAATAAATTAGCCCTTTCATATAATAATTTCATCGATTTTAAAGATAAAGGTAATGGTTTGAATCCATATTTATATAATAATTTTTCTTCTATTCTATATGGATATTCATAACTTAAAGGTGCATCAATAAATATATATTTGAATTTTTCATTTTCTATTAAATTTAATATTTCCTCATTTTTATTTAATATTCCAAATATCGGTTTTTTATTAAAGTAAAAATATCCAGTTTTATTATTTTCCTTTGCAGATAGATCTAAACCAAGTATCATTCTCTATAGACAAATTTATATGAAGTATCATATATATCCTTTTCAAAATTCATTTTATCCAAATAATAATTTAATATTACAATAACCTGTGATGAAAAATAATTAATATCTCCTAAAGAAATTTTTATTACATCATTTTCTATCTTTTTCTTTATATCTTTTGGTATTCCTAAAAAATCTCCAATAATAAATACGGGATTTTCAATTTTTATATTTTCAATAAATTCTCCATCTTTATCCAATAAATATATATTTTTTCCATTATTTTTATATTCTCTTAATAAATCGAAAAAATCAATTTTATCAACATATATACCTGGAAAGGGATTCTTAATATTCTTTTTATTATATTTTTTCAATGATATTGACAATAATGTGGATATATCCTTTTTTGACCATGGAGTATTTATATCAGATTCTATCCTTATTAATCTAGGAGGAACAGGTTTTCCATTTAAATATAAATCAAATCTAATATTTTTTCTTAATCCATTTGATACAAAAAAAGCATGTATAATCGAATTAATTGCTATATCTAATCTTCCAGAATAATATATATTTTTAAAATTTCCATCAGTTCTTATGGTATTTGAATAAAAAATAAATGTTCTCATAATCAAATATTTAAATAAAATCTTATAAAAAATGAAAAATAATAGATTCTTATGAATAAATTAAAATTATTTTTCCTATTTATTTTAATATTTAATCTTTTTAATATATATTCGCAAAATTATTCACCAACATTATTTAATATTCCAATAAATTCAATAAATGTAAATCAATTAAATCTATATAGTTTGGAACAAGGATCTTATGGTTATTTTTATATTCTATATCCTTCATATTATTTTTATTATCCAATAAATTCATCAAATCAATATTTAAACATATATTTTAATTCATCAATCCCTTTATCTTTTTATATAATGAATCAACAAAATTATCAAAATTTTCAAAATGGTAATAATTTTACATCAATTTATGAGGCATATACAAATTATATAAATCAAAGTATATACTTATCTTCAGGAAATTATTATATAGTAATTTACAATAATAATACACAAAATGCATATTATTTTTTTATATATAGTTTAACAAATCAGCCTGAAAATAATATTTATTCTCCAATAGGAATTTCTGATTATGGTATATATATTAACAATGGAAATATTTATGGATATAATATTACAACAAATGAAGTTATTGGAGAAGTTTATTTAAATAGTTTTAGTTCATATGTCGATCCTTTATGTTCTAACAATTTTATAGGTGAGAATTCTGGTTCTATACAATTAAATGCTATTTTAGAATTAAGTAATGGTCAATATTATTGGCTACAAAATGTTTTATTAATAAATAATACTGGTGGATATTTTGATTTTACTGATAATATATGGAATTTTACTTCTTTAAATTCTTATTTATTAGGTAATTTAATTAGAGGTAATGGAATAATAAGTAATTATAATAATGAATATTTTTATGTATATGAAACAAACTATTCTTCTTTACAATATCCATTAAATGCGTATTTAATAATTAATATTACCCAAAATAATTCTTATCCAGAAATACAATTTGGATATAGTTTAGATGGACAAAATATAAATTGGTATGATAATGTTACATTATTAATTCCATCAAATGGTATTATAATTGTTTCTCCGTCATTTACAGGTTCTAACAATTTAGAAGATTTAGAATTAGTTATTGGCGGACCAGGATTTGGAACCTGTATAGATATAAACAATATTAGTGGTTATTTAGGTTTATATTATTTATATAATAATCAATATCTTACTCCAGATCCTTCAATATTTAATTATGGTATTAATACAGCAGAATATTCCTCAAATATTAATGAAAATATAATATCTCAGGGATTTGCAAATTTATCTGCAGGTCCTTTTTATCCAGAATATCTGGGAAGTACAAGTATTTTAATTTATAACATATCAGTTTATTATTCTTACAATAATTCATATATAAATTATCAATATCCTTTTGGGACAATTTTTAATATAAGTATTCCAATATATATTTATCAAAACGATACATTATATTTATTAAATAATTTAACAATAAATGGAGAAAATTATAATATTAGTTATTCTCAACAGTATGTAAATATAAGTTTATTAGTAAATAACAATTATAATATATCTGCAAACTATACCGAATATTATTTGGTTATTATAGATGATAATATTGGGATAAATTTCTCAATTTCTGGAAATTATCTAAATGAAACTTATTATAATAATGTATATTCTCTTTATGCAAATAATTTATTGAATATTTACTTAAATCAAACATATAATTACGGAAATTATCAATATTATTGTCCAAATAATATAACATTAAATATAAATACTCCAGAAATTGTTGATATATCTGATTATTGTTATTTGCAATATCAATTAAATATATCTTTCCCATTTAATTATACAATAAATAATAATACATATTCAGGAAATAATAGTTTTTATATAGATGCAAATAATAATGTAACTATATTAATAAATCCAATTAATTATATAAATAATCAGGAAAGATTATATTGTAGTCAAAACAATATAACAATAAATATATCTTCTCCAACAAATGTTGATCTATCTAATTATTGTATATATCAATATTTAGTTACATTTTATACTCCTTTTTTAGTAAATGTTTCTATAAATAATTCTATAAATAATTATGGAAATACTTCTATCTTTTTGAATAGTGGAACTTTAATAAATATTTTACCTTCAAAATATATTTATCCAGGATTCTTCTATAATACAATTTATTATGAAAATGGATATAATTACTTTGTAAATCAACCTTTAAATATCGTTGTACAATTTAATAAAGAAATTCAATACAATTATTTAAATATTGGATTATTGATTGGGGGAATAGTTGGAGTAATAATGTTTATTTTATACTAATGGGACCGCCGGGACTTGAACCCGGGGCCACCGGTACCCCAAACCGACATCCTTCCAGGCTGGACTACGGTCCCAATAAAATATATGAAAAAATTAAAATATATAGGGAATAAATCTAAAAGTTTCTTTCATATATTCTTCATATTCCTTTCCAAATTTTTCTAACATATATTTCTCTTCTGGAATTACTTCTCCTGCATATACCATTAATGCTACAATAAAAGCTCCCAATATTCCTAATAAACTATATGTTACAAATCCAAGTCCAAAAAATATTATTATTTCTCCTAAATATCCAGGATGTCTTATATATTTATATATACCATTTTTAATTATTTTTTGACCTTCAACAGTTCCAATAGATGGTAAATAATATTTTCCAAGGGTTGCTTCAGCAACACCTTGTAATATTAATCCAATTATAAATAATGAAAATCCAATAAGATAGCCTAGATTATAATTAAATAGTGAGAAATTATAATAATAATCTATTAATGCTAATATAACTATAAATGTCATTCCAACAAGTACATACAATATAAAACCTACCAATGAATATAATTTTAATTCTATTATTTTTTCTCTTTCTTCCTTTATTATAATAAAAGGCAACACTAATCCAACTATTATTTCCGATACTATAAAAAGAAATAGATATTCTTGTATGCCAAAGTTTATTATCATTCTAATATTTTATTATTTTAAAATATAAATTTATGCCGTTACTGGGATTTGAACTCATAAAATAATAAAGCATTGTATGGATATGATTCACGAACAATAGAGCCCTAAGTAATGTGCTTTATGGGAGTATTAATACATTAATAAAAAATTTAAGAGCGTGGACTAAATACACTATAAAGATTTATTAGCCAATTATTAAGCTAAATGACTCATTAAAAAGCTAAATACATACTAGAAATCAACTCTAATCATGATGTTTGTGTATACGTTGTCGTTATAGAGTATGAGAATGATATTGTTGTGCTGCTTGGATTAACGACGGCGATTATGTATAATCCGGGACCAACAGAGACCTGATTTCTTATATATGTTCCCTGGTCATAGAGGTAGTATGTGTACGAATATCCCTCAACAGCTTGTATTAGGTTATATAAGTCAAGTACATAGACTTCAACGGGGCTTGATGCAGATATTGTTATGTATATTGTTCCTGAGAAGCCATTTGGTACAACAACCCACAGATGTGCGAAGTAGCCTGTAGGTAATGTATCGCTACCACTCCAATGGCCCAAAAATGTGAGTATATTCCAATAAGTATTATTTAAATTACTGTATTGACTTTGTAGCTGTCGATACTGATCTTGTAATGAGATGTATTGGGGTTGAAGTACTTCATATCGATTCTGCAAGGTTGTGTAGTTAGATTGAAGATCAGAGTACTGACTTTGTAATGTTTGATATTGACTTTGTAGGCTACTGTAGTTTGTCTCCAGATTTGTATAGTTAGACTCAAGTGTATTGTACTGACTTTGTAATGTTTGATATTGACTTTGTAAGGTAGCATAATTAATTTCAAGGCTTGTGTAGTTTGTATAGGTTGTGAGCCATAATACTGCGAATACTGAAACTGCTACAGCTAAAATAATCAAACCAATCAGATATATCCTAACTGACTTCATACAAAATAGTACTAAATAGAATTTTTAAGTATTATCATTAAAGTTATATACTTTAATTGTTCTGTACATCTTAACCTTTGTGTTTATGCCTGATAGCTGGATATATAACAACCGAATCTATGACCCTGTAATAACCAGTGTGTTAGGTGTTGTTGGTATATATACTATTGTTATATTGCCATTAACATATGTATACTGAGCATTTGGCAATACATTACTAATGACTAAATAGTAACCACTATTAGCTAGTTGAGCTGTATTTAACATAATCTCCATGTTAAATGTTGTAGATTCTCCGCCATAGTAATATGCAGGGCCTGTAAATGACCATGCTTCTTGTTGGTATAGACCTTCGAAGTAATTAAATTGATTTGGTGTAAATAAGAATAATTCAACAGGGCTTGTTGAAGTAATATTTACAACTAATTCTATATATTCTTTATTTGTTTGTAAGTTATATTGTATTGGTAAGTATATATAATACTGAGGGGAAAGACCTTCATTAATCGTTGAAACTGTAATTGTTGCTGGGCCATTACACCAATTGCTTAGTTCTATAACTAACCAAGTATCGTTTTCAAGTTCTACTGAGCATCCATAGGATTTGAGGTACTGTGGTACATTTATGTTTGGACCAGGTATCTCGGTTACTGGACATGAACCAATAATTACATAATCTGGTCCATAACCAATATAATATCCATAATATGTATAATTGCTATCTATTAAACCTTTCCAATGGATCGGAGCCTCTGATTGTAGGATCTGTACATACACACTCGGTGTGTAGCCGCTTGGATATAGAACCTCTTCACCGGGAATAAGAAAGCTTTGATATTGGCTTAGGTATTCGCTGAAGTCTTGATCAAAGCCATAGTGACTTATTGCTGGGTTCTGGATCATTGTTTCGAATCTAATATGGGCAAAGTTATCTAACCAAGGACAATATTGTAATGATGGAGCACCAATTGATTGTCTGTACTGATTTACAATGCTAAAGAATTGAAAGACCCATGTTGAATTTATTGTTGGTTGTGTGGATGTTATTATTGATTGTATGGTTGTTGAAATATTGTTAATGCTTGTTTGTAAGATTTTTAGTATTTGTTTTATATATGAAGGATTATAAAAGAATATGAGTATTATTAATAAAATTATTATGATACGAGCAATGATTTTACCAATCCTAAACCTTCTAGGTCTACCTTTTTCCCCTTTATTATACCAATATCTATATTTATAATTATCCCAATCATCTCCATAGTTTGATGAATATACATATTTTCGTATCTTATGGTTCTTCCTTGAAACCCCTAGTTGTTTATAAAAGATATAAAATAATTGTTTGATCATTTGTTCAATATTTTTTATATAATCTGAATAACTACTAGTAATTTCATTCAACATTAAATAATTATAATAAAAGAATATATAATCTTTCTCTAATGAAAAATTAAATGAAGAACTGGTGCCACCGCCGGGATTTGAACCCGGGACCTCTACCTTACCAGGGTAGCGCTCTACCGCTGAGCTACGGTGGCTATTTTCCTATCTTTTTTGATATAATATTTATATATTGTGGATTTATACT
>WYEB01000176.1_pt1 | contig 25760 bp, 41 predicted proteins | sample 6343061 | NCBI WGS metagenome assembly WYEB01 (sample SAMN13812332, study PRJNA600296) | hot springs metagenome | biome: ENVO:00000051; feature: ENVO:00002007; isolation source: sediment sample from Evening Primrose shelf | place: USA: Yellowstone National Park, Evening Primrose Hot Spring ... | reverse complement strand
TTCTGTATACCTCCTGAAAAGCTACTTCTTCAAAGACGATGAGGGAAGGTTTAAAGGTTAGCTGGACGGAGATGAGGGTGTCTATCAGCTCGTTAGGAGTGGCACGCTTATTATATATAAACAAGGAATATAGGTGTCCTGTCTCCCTGTCCCTACCAAGCACCGCTATTGCGGTGTAGTCTCCCTTTTCCTTACCCGTGCTTGGGTCTACGCCCGCCACGATGTCAAGCTTGCTTAAGTCAAGTTTTTCCTCGTAATACTTAATCCATTCAGGTCTGAAAATTCTGTCCTCGTCGGACAGGGGCTCGTTCATATACTCAGAAGCAAACGCATAGCTTCCGATTTCTTGCTTCTTTTTCTCCAGTGCTTCCAGTGTCCAAAGGTATGGATGCAAGGGCTTGCCCTCGTCGGTGATGGCTTTGTATTTCTTAGCAAACCAGCCAAGCTCCTGTCCTCTTGTGATGAGTTCGTTAAGCAGTGAGTCGTAGTGAAGGATGGTTCCGATCACAAAGATTTTTGCGTTCTGAGATAAACCCATCACCACCCTATAAAACCACTTCTTTAGCTTGTCTCTGAGAGATTTAGAGTTTGCGTGTTCTTCGCTTTCTATGTCGTCAAGTATGACTAAATCGGGTCTTTCTCCACGCTTGACTAAACCTCTCAGCTTCTGCCCTGCACCTCGTGAAATCACTGTAGTGTGCACCGTGTCTATCCTCTCCACTGTAGCCCGCTTTATCACCTCTCCGAAATCCTGCAAAATTGCAGGATTGTTTTCAAGCTCTAACCGAATATCCTCCAGTTGTTCCTTCGCCCTCTGTTCTGATGCTCCGATGCAGACTATGAACTTGTGCTTTCCGTAGAGGATAGACCATAAAACATAGCCCAGATATATGAGAGATGTCTTTCCGTGTTCCCTCGGCGCTGCCACAACTACTCTTTTCATGTCTGGGTTCTCTAAAAAGCTGATGATTTCTAACTGAAATGGTGCAAAAGGTTTTCTGAAGATGTGCGGAAGGTAGGTTTGGCAAAAGAAAGCAAAGTCGTTCCTTGCTCGCTCTTTTCTATCTTTGTCCGCCTCTGAAATGAGAACTCTCTCTAAAACTCTGCTGACCGCCTTTTCCTTATAGCTCATGCTTTAGCTCCGCAATGATGCGTTTTGCAAGCTCTTCATCTAAGTGTTTTGCTAAAGTTTTTGCTACTTTTTCAAGCACCTTTTCTGTGTGTTCTATTAGCTGAGTTTTTGTCTTTTCTATGTATGCACTGCTCCGTGAGAGATTGCTTGCAGTATGCACAAGCCTCATGAGTGCATCTATCTTTGCGTCTTCCACCTCTCCCTTCTCTTGCCATTCTGCTATGACCTCTAAAAGCAAGCCTGTTGCAATAGTTGCAAGGGTCTGGGATTGTTGGAATGTATCAAGGTCCTCATCAGACAGTAGTCCGCTTCTTTTAAGTTCCAGCAGGGGCTTTAGCTTTCTGATTAGTCTGTGAATTGAGGATCTGGATGCTTGGGCTTGTGGGAACTTGATTTTTATCTCTTGTTCTAATTCTCTAAGGGTTTTCCCTCTTTCGTATTCCTTTACTGCGTATTCTTTCGCTTCAGGGTATCTATCAAGAGAGTGCCTTCTGGGCATTAGACTTCCTCCACTTGTTCATCTATGAACTCCTTTTCCATCAAAGCTTTGCCCTTGGCGGTTAGTCTTAGTTTTTGGATTTTTGTTTGATGGGCGGGCAGTTCAACTTCAAGCACTTCTATGTAGCCTTTTTCAAGTAAGTATTTGATGTTCTTCTCAAGCAGTTTTTTACTGTCTGTGAATATCCTCCAGTCCGCCAGTAGCGCTTCAATCATTTTGACTGTCAAGCTGTCCGGATACACTTGTTCAAGAAACTTCAAAATGAGATAATTGACTTGCTTTCTCATTGCTTAGCCTCCAGCTTGTATAAAAGTCTTTCTATCTTTTCCTCCAGCCTCTCCAACTTCATCTCCATGCGTGCCTCTACCTTGTTCTGGAATGCGAGAAAGTCTTCTTTTCTCAGATACTCTTTCAACATCATCTTCTCAATCTCTGCGCTCTTTTCCTTTTCTTCCTCTAAGCCTTTTTGAAGTTGTTCCAGCGTTGTCATCATGTTTGCCATCGTAGTCTTTATGATTGCGTAGTTGATCACGATTGCCACGAACGAGGAGACTGCAAAGACGATAATAGCGGGATGTGTCAAAAGCTGTTCCATCACTCTTCCACCTCTAAGACATTCCTCATCAAATCCTCTAAAGCCAAGCGAGCGGTGATGCCTACTCCTTCGTATTCTCGGTCTGAAATTTGCACTGTGAGGAAGACAAGCTTTTCTTTTTCAGACAATCTCTCTGTCCGGAAACTGCAATTTTGCAGTTCTTTCATCCTGCGTAAAAACTCACATACCCGCTTTGCAGTAATACGCATATGATGGAATATAGAAGCGATGGCTTGGCGAGTTTTCCTATTTTGCGTGGCTTATGGTAGGAAGCCGAAGGTGTTTATGTTATAAAAAGCGTAGTAGTCGGGCATTGAGATTCTTCTGTTGTATGTGCGGGTTCTAATTCTTAGCTTTGCTTGTGCGGGCTCTAATCTTTTTGTCTCTATTCTCAGTAAAGCAGATGCATAATTGCTATTGTCTGCAACAATGCGCAAACGGGCTTGTGGGCGTGGGGATGCACGGAGTGTCATTATATACAGCTTTGCTTGTGCGGGTCCGGTGGTTTGAATTCTTAGCTTTGCTTGTATTTTGCTATCTGTTTGTATTCTTAGCTTGGCTTGTATGGAGTTTGCGGTGTATATGCGGAGACGGGCGGAGGCGTAGTTGGTGTTGTCTGCAAAAATGCGGAGTTTAGCGCTCGCTTGGTAGGGGAAGTTGAAAGTGGCAAGTGGGTCAGTAGGGAAGTAGTATTCAATGACGTTGAAGGTGTAAATGTCTAAATAACTTACAAACCAGTAATTTCCGTTGTCGTAGACAGTGAGTTTATTGGGGTAAATGTCTTCGTAGTAGCTTATCTCTTGGGTAATATAGTAAGGGAAAATTAGCGAACCCATGCTCGTCCCCTTCCTTATCTAAATGACATGAACATACAATAAGCAGTATTCCAGGTGGGTTGTATGTAGTATCTTGGATACGGCCAGAAGCTCTCCTGGATAGAAGCCTCTGTAGGCGAAAGTTCTATTATTAAATGACGATGTGAAAAATAACCGAATCCATTCAGTGCGGAATCGTAGAACACTACGAGTTTTTCTTTTCTGTTTTGCAACGCAAGGCGATAGTCTTCTGGGGTAGCGTATCGTGGGTCAGGCATAAGAGGGAAATAAACTTCATGAACGGTAGTAATCCACCTTTGCTGGTGAAATAAGAAATATGCGATTAATAAAGGAGTTGAAGGGGGAGGAGCACCTATATCCAAGAGATAAGTTGTTGTGTAGCCTCTGGAGTATATGGTGTCGTATCTGAGAGATCTTAGCCTCGTGTGAAGCAGTTGGTTTGTTGTAGTTGTGAAAACACGTGGAGTGAACGCACTGGACGGATAAAGCTGCCACTGTAAGGCTATTGGTTTTGCAGAGGGAATGAGTTGTGCATTGTTATACAGGTCAGCCCATAGGACTTTAACATTAACTCCAACGAAAATGGGAAAAGACAAGAAATACCTTTCCTCAACGCTTGCCCTCGGTGGCGGTGGGTTTGGTGGAGGTGTTTGCGGTGGTTGTTGTGGTCGTGGTGGATAATTAATAGGTGGCGGAAGCGGTGGCAACTGGCAATTATAAACAACTCCTCCAATACACGTCATTCAACTTACCTCCTCAACTAAATTTAATTCCGATACTGCATAGTCTTTCGTAATTCTGTGCGTGTATCCCACAACTCTGAATTCCTTACCTTTAAACCTGATCTTGTGGTAGAGATCAAGGTCTGGGAGTAGCACGCACTTTAAATATCCTCGTTCTTGTAAATTTAACTTGAAGTGCTTCAGTAGTCTGTTTATATCTGCTTGATTCTCAAGTATCACATCGGAGTTGTTAATCTCAAGTGTGGCAAGCTGGCAGGAGTTTTCATCTTTTGCTTCTACCTTATACCGCCAGCCTTCGCCTTCCGCTTTCATTGTGATTGATACGGGTTTGAGTTTGGGTAGGGTGTAATCAAACACGACAGAGTCTGGAAGTTCAAAGGTGTTTTGAATGTATTCTACATCAGTGCCTACGGGCACGCCGTCCTCGTTGATTTTGACGATGATGTTTTGCGGGAACTTGCGGAGGACTTGGATTACATCCGTGAAGTTGTTGACAATTATGGGTTTAATAAACTTTGCGGTGCTGGAAGTCTGCACTATTGCACCAAGTACATCAAAAACCCTGACGGGATAGGGTGGAGACCACTGCACAGCAAACGGCGCATCCCAAAACACTCTATAACCACTCACATCGTCTACTATCTTCTCAAAGACAAAAACCCACCCGAGCGTGTATTCAGTGTATGGGAATGTGATTGACGATCTATACAGTACTCTCGCAATTCTGAAAGCAAGGAGGGAGTTGGGTGGGTAGGAGAGGGTGTTGCTTCTTACAATCAAAGGTAAATTCCACGGCGTGTCCGGGAAAGGGAGAGAGAAAGAAGAGGACTGAAAGTATTCAGCTTTAGCGACTGTGTCGTAATAGTCAAGGTAGATTGTGAAAGGTCTATATGTCTGACTTGCGTAATCAAAGTAATATCTGTAAAGCACTCCTGGCGGGTCTCTCCACGGGTAGTTCGCAAATTCTTCTGTATGTATGCTGGCACTTTCTCTCCCTTCCGTTTGTCTTGCGGTGTCATACCCCCAAAAACCGAGAAGGCTTTCTAATCTTTGTCTGAAAGTTGGATTTACAAGCATGTTAAACGCTTCCCTTGTGATGATGATAGTGGGCTTTATATCCGCACAGTTCAAAATCGTTTCATAATAAGCAAGCACTCTCCCACACGGCTTTTGTTGTGTGTTTTTCAACCTACCCCTAAACAAATGTGCCCCCGCAAAGTTGATGCTTACCTCCTCGGGTGGTGTGTAGTTAATAAACTCAATCTGCGCAGATTTGAAGTAGCTATTCTCCCTCGCTTGAATTTCAACTGAAATCGTTCTGTCCTTCGGAACTCCGTCTATCAGACAAGGGAAGAAGAAGCTTCTACTCATAGCACCACAAACCTTACCGTTCCCTTGTAAATATCCACGCCTTGCCTTATCCTTGTTGCGGTATCCACCATATCGCCTGCTACATACTCAAGGTTGACCTCAGTGATCAGCGCATAGAAAGACACATCCTCGTCAGCTATAACAGTCTTTGTCCCCAGCATGAGCCCGAGCGCCCTCGCTTGCGAACTTGTGCAAGTGTTTATGACGACTTCCTTTTCTGAACTGTCTTTGCTTTCTTCTTCTATTTGCACATTGAGAGAGATGTAGCCTCTGTAATATTCCGTGCCGTCTTCTTTGCAGAATACATACTTCATCACATAGCGATCGTATTCGTCTGTGATTCTCACTGTGATTATGTCTGACTCTGTGAGTTTATAAAGTCTGCCGTATATGTCTATTGCACGGAAGATAAGCCATTCCATATTAACCACAATGTGGATGTTTTCTCCCACCTGTGCGGAGCCCGGAGATGAACTATACACGGACACTGAACCCGTGGGTGGCGAACTTTCTACTGCAGAATTGCAGTTTGATATGTATTCTGTTCCGTCTATTGCATAGAGAACACTCCTTCTTTCCTCTTTGCTTTTAGCGCTGCACGGTGGAAGGATGAGTGAATTGATTTTTTGAGTTGTAGCTTGTTTTTTGATAGTAGAAGCAGAAACCCGCCCACCCCACTTGTTCCGTATCCAAGCGTCGTTAAGCGTTATAGTTCCTATTTGCACCGCCATCTTTATCTCACCCTCAACGCTTCGCCCGTTTGAGAATTCACAATGTCTGCATATATCACTATCTTTCTACCGTTCAAACTTTGTATCTGCGCTTCTGCGGCGGACATGTCAAGTTCTATGCGAGGCTTCAAATTCTCAAGTTGTATAATCATCTGAGAAATCTTGCTTACCTGCTGTGCGTAGAAGTTCTCAAGTTGTTGTGCTTGTTGTATGAAGCTATCAGACACGCTTGCTTGCATTTGCTGTAGCTGTTTCATTACAGAATCAACAAAAGTAGCACCAAACAGCCTACCAAAGTCCACACCCTCTGCCGCTGCAAGAGAGGTGGGCATCCTTTGGTATATTTCATACAGTTGTTCTACAAGCTGATTTGCCTTCTGCATATCTCCTGTTATGTTTGTAAACAGCCTTGTGAGTGATTCTTTAGAAGAGTATGTAAGCGACTGATAGGCTTGTATAACCTCCTCAGGAGTTAGCTGTTTTAAACCGTCCCTGATTTGCTGAACTAAATCTTGATATCGCATCTTGAGAATTTCTATCTGTTGCGGTGCTAAGCCTTGTGCGACTGCTTGCTGTATTTGACTTGCGAGATCTCTTGCCTGTTGGACGAGGTTTAGGATGTTTGCTACTCGCGTGATTGGTTCTTGTTGTGTTGTAAATCCAAGCTGAACTTGCAGTTCTTTTGGAATAAACTTGCTGATTAGGTCTTGCCTTTCTTTCTCAAGCTGTGCGAGTAGATTGTTCCTTTCCCTTGTGAGTTCTACTACCTTGCGTGCGTAGTCTTGTTCTTTAGCCCAAGCATCCCTGAGAAATTCTTCCAGTGCCTGTTTTCTCCTCTGATAGCCCTCCACTGTAGCTTGTGCTATCTCAAGTTCAGTTTGCAATATTTCTCTTAACACTTGCTTGCGTGCTTCGTCTTCTAAGTTTTCTTTTAGCAAGTCTTGCAGTTCTCTAAGCTTTCTCTTTAGCGTGTCTATTCTGTCTTCTACATCTGAAGTGTCTAAAGAGAGTTCAAGTTTTTGAGAGAATGCTTTAGTTTCATCTTGTAATGCAGTCATAACATCCTGAAGGGATAGACTGTCTTTCAGTTTTTGCTTTATCTCTTGCAATTTTGCAATTGTTTGCTCTTGCTCCTTGAGGGACTTCAAAATCTCCTCTACTTGCTGTTTAGAGACTTGTCTTATAGCCTGTGCGGTTATCTGCCCTGCTTGGTTTATCTCTTGCGCTGCTTTTTGCTGTGCTTCTTTGTATCTCCTTGCATCTTCCTCCGCCATCTCCCGCATCTTTGCAGTGATTTTTAAGCTTTCCTGCAGTTCCTCCTCCGAGATACCGAGAAAGCGACCGAGACCGGGAATTTTACCAATCAAAGCCCTCAGCCTGTTAATTCCATCTATAATGAATGTCTCTATTCTGATTAGCCACTTAGTGAATGCTCCTTTAGTCTGTTCATCCAGCCACTCCCGAAGCATCTCGCCCAAGTTCCAGCCCACAAGCGCAGTTGCCACTATGATATTTAGCCGTGAGAACAGAGCGCCTAATCCCGTTATTGCAGTTGCGCCCACCGTGCCGAGAGTTCTCATGCTCCCGATTAAGGCTTCAATAGCAGACTTCAAAGCAGAAACAGCTTTTATTACGATGTATATCTCTAATGCTTTTGTTATAAACCCGCCGAATTCTACTGTGAGTGTGCCTACTACTTTCACGAGAGTGCTTATGATGTTATAAAGATTTGTTAGTGTTTCTGAAATCTTCTCTACGAGTTCTTGCCCTTCAACGGAGAGCTCTATTTTCCCGTCTTTGACTACTAAAAACTTCGCTATAAACTCATCCAAGTCTTTCTTTATAGCCTCAAAGACTTTAGCAGTAGCCATGCCCGCAAAGACCTGAAAAACTTCTTTAGCTTTAGCGAGTAGTCCTGTAAAGCTTCCTTCTACATCTTTACCCGCAAACTGAAAACCCTGCAATCTTGCAGTCAATTCTTGAAAGAGTGTTCCCTGTTCCCTCCATCTATTGACCATTTCGTTGGTAATCCCAAGGGACCTTGCCAGTTGAGAGTTCATATCAATTGTGCCCATTAAGAGGTCTCTTGCCTCCTGCACTACTTGGTTCATGGGTAGTCCTATGGCAGCAACTGCGTTAGAGAGTAGCACCACAAACTGAGAGAACTCTTTCAGATTACCGCCTGCCGACAGAAAAGGTGCCATTATACCTTGGGCTATTTCAACAAGGTCTTGGAAGGTTAGGACAGTCTGCAACCCTGCAATGCGTAGTTCATTGAGAAGTTGATTTGACAGCTTGACTGCGTTTGCGTATTTCTCTGCACCCTCCACAAGCCTGCCTTGCTCGTTTCTTATCTGTGCGATAGATGTAAGAATACCCGCAAAGCCAATGCGACTTTGTTCTATCTGTTTATTGAATTCAATACCCTCTTTGATGAAGCCCAGAAAAGGTAAAGACAATGCTATTGTCCGTATAGTAGATGCTATGTTTTCAAACTGACTTGCAAGCTGTTTAGCAGACTGAGTGCTTTGTTCTATGTTTTTCTGCAAATTTTCAGTCCAGCTTGTGTCTATACCCTGTAGTCTGTTTCTCAGTTCATCCAGCTGTGCCCTTAGCTGTCCGACTTCTGCCCTGATCTCTAATACAAGCTGTTCACTTATCGCCATCGCCAAACTCCTCTAAAAGTTCTTCTATGCTTTCTTCTTCTTCTCCAAATACGCTGTCTATATCTTCCTTTGAACCCCATACCGCAAGCTTGACAAGATAGACAAATTCCTTCCACTCCCGCATTTTGCGTTTGTAGTAAGCAGACATAATCTCACGGAGGAATGGGAGAGGGTAGTCAAAGACTTGATGGTTTGCACTGATGAGTTCTTCAATTATTTCTGCGAGAGTAGTTCGTTCGCCTTCTGAAGCAGTGCTTTCAGTTCTGTAAAAAAATCCGTGTCCTCCTTTAGAACATCTACGCATGCGTTGAAAATTTTCAGTGCGTCCGAGGGTTTGAGGTCTTCTATTTCTTTCTGCCCTAAGCCCGTCATCGCACTCATGAAAGGGACCGAAGACTGCAAGTATGCGGACGGTTTTAATTGCCCTTGTAGGATATCATTCAGGACTTGGGATATGAGTTCAGAAAATCTAATAAAGTCCTTGAATGTTAAACTTCTCACTTGCACATCCCTACCATCCGAAAGCCTGACGGTTTTCACAGTCTCATACTTCATGCATCAACCTCCAGTATTGCGTTTGTTGTGAGTATCCAGTCTTCCCAAATTGCGGGCGCCTGCTCTGGTTCAAATATGCGTAGCCAGAAACTTAAAGCGTTTGCTACACCTCCAAGAACTTCTGTGCCGATGTTAATACTGTTGTTCGTTGGATTAGTGTCCAGTTCTGACCTATTCAATGCAAGAACCCAATATGGTCCATTCGTCCCGTCTGGCTGGTGTATGGTTGGGTTGGTGTCATTTATCGTAATCGTGATTTGGTCTACACCAGGGTTGGAGGCAGCTTGGCATTTTTTTGCACTGTCTGGAGAACCAAACCAAAGCTGTATGTCTACATACGCACCGCCTCCTGCGGTGTTTAGCACTACGTTAACTGGCGTATTCAAATTAACGGGTTGTGTGAGATCTGCATCAAGATAAAACCCAAAAGCCATTACCTCACTCCTCTGCTAATTATCTGAGGTTTAGTTGTAAAGGTCCCTTCAAACTTCACACTTAACCAGTCGTCGCCTATCAGCTTGAGTTCTCCCGAGGGAGTTAAAGACACATCTCCGATCACGTCTAAGACCTGTCCTTTAGGTGGGTCGCCTTTGAACCACAGGGTTCCCACGATTTGATATTTCTGCCCTGATTGAAGCGTTGTCTTCGTCATTGCATCATAAGAGTAGTCAATTCTCAGATTTGTGCCGTCTGCGATGTTTCCGTTATGGACTATGTATATTGCCCCTGCCTCGTAATCAAGGATGTAGTCCGTGCCTTCTGTGTAAGTAGTAGATGCCGCATCGTTGGTGACCACTGGTGCTGGAGTTCTTTTGATTTTCTCGTGCGCAAGCTTATACCAAAAGCCTTGCTTGACGCTGTTTATAGCCTCATCCGCTACAGTGCCTGCTGTGATGCTTGTGTCTGTTCTGCTTGCGAGGGCGAATTTTTCAAGTGTCTCAGTCTTCAATTCGTCAATCTCAAAGCTAACATTGAAGTCTTGCGATTTTACTATCTCTGCATCTTTGACTTTTATACCCGATGCGGTGCTGTAGTGTTCAAGCTTCTCTGTTTTGACCGTTAGGCTGAAGTCTTTGACATTGCCAAAATCTTCAAAGCCTGTCTCTCCTGCGGGCTTAAATAACAACATTCCTCTGCCAAGTGTATAAACCTTCGTTGTACTCATGCTTTGAGAATATAGAGAGGAAGGGCTTTATTGTTTTCGCATTTTGCGAGGGTGGGGTAGGAGGGTAGAACTATCTGTTGCAGATGTAGTTGAAGAAGTAGCTATAGGACATTTTACTGTAGCCGTTGGGGTCTCTTTTACCTTCTTGACACGCAACCTCGCACAGGTCTGCTATCTTTAACGAAACACTATCAAAGAAAGAACCAAGTTCCTCCCTGCTTGCGCTGAAGGTTAAACTACGCACGGCGATGCAAGAAAGGTTCCTTCTGCCAGCGTCGTAGCATGCGGAGTATATATTGTAAAGGGGAGTGCAAAGCTTCAAAATCTCAGACCTCTTTTCCTTCGGCACAGAAGAGAATACATCAGGATAGGTTCTCACAACCACAGGCTCGTACCCATCAGGACAAACCGCTTCACCCTTTGTTTTTACTGTTATGATGTTTCCGTTCTTGTCTCTGCAGGTTAGCATTTCTGTGATTTCAACCCCGAAGGCTACAGAAAGCAGTAAAAGCAACGAAAACAGAAACATCTCCCTACCTCCTACACTTCAATTTCTCTTACTATTTTAACCGCTACCCCTACAATCCGCAAGTCTTCAGTTTTAAACTGCTCTGGCAGAATGGGCGGATACTTCGGATTATCAGAAGCTAGCACAATGGAACCATTCACTCTTGTAAGCCTTTTCACAATCAACTCCCCAGAGTAATTCCGCACGACTACCACTTTCCCGCTCGGAATATCTGACCCATCACCCACATAAGCCTTGAACACCACAAAATCTCCATCGTGCAGTGTAGGTTCCATGCTATCGCCATACACTTGAACTGAAAACTTTCCGCCCTTCTGGAATGTTTCCTTACTAACAAGAACATAGCCCACCGCTTCAATGTCTGCGGGACTTTCTGGAAATCCTGCCCCCGCACGCCCTACAACTGGAATACGCACAAGCTTTTCGAGGAGTTCTTTTGTTTTTGCTTCTAACTCTTCTAATAGTGTTTTTTCTCTCCTCTCCCACATCTCCCCCTGCCCTGTTTTTAGCCATTGGTAGGAGACGCCGAAGGTTGAGGAGATGAGTTTTAAAGCAGTGTCGGGGACATCTCTTTCTCCTGCCTCCCATCTGTTGATCGTCTTCCATGATCGCCCGATCTTTTCCCCCATCTCCGCCTGCGTTAATCCTAAAGCCTTTCGGATTAAGCGTATTCTTTCACCTACCGCTTTTTTGTCCATCCCTCCACCTATCCCACTTGGGATAATATCCACCATCTTCCTCTTGACAAACATCCCAGATGGGGTATAATATCTCCTATGGGTTCTAACCTCATAAGGGATATTGTAAAAGATGCAGGTAAGAGGCAGGGAATAAGTCTTAGCAAGCTGGCGAACATTCTCAATGTTAATCATGTCTATTTGTTTAGTGTGCTGTCTGGTAAGAAAATCTCCCGCCCTCTCGTCTGCAAAATTGCAGAGTTTTTGCATCTTCCTGACCTCCCGCAAGTTTACGAGGAATATTTAAGAACTAAGCGTGTAGAAAACAAGACCGCTAACCCTACGTCCAGCAAAAAAAGGTAGCAAAAAACAAAATCCCATAAAGGAGGTAAAACCATGAGGCACTCAAGCTTTAACTGGGTCTTCCGGGAGTTCCTCCGGAAGAAAAGCCCGTATCCGTTGGCTTCCCGTTTGGGGAGGTCAGAAAAGCTTATTTACGCCTGGTCTATGGATGAGGACAATCCCTTCCATAGGCGAGACCCGCTGTCCTATGCAATGGACACGCTACTCATTATCCACGAACACATGCCGGAGTTGGCATTCAAGGCACTGCAGGAAATGGCATATAGACTTGGTTATAAACTTGAACCATACCCTGCGGAAAGGGAAGTACCATTTAAGGAAATCCTCAAAGAACTCAACGACGCCGAAGAAGCGCTCGTGGACGAGGACAACAGCTTGGAAGAGGATTTGAAGGAAGTGGAGGAGGCTATTTACACACTCCTACTCAAGAAAGCCGAACTGAAAAAGAAGCTCATAGAAAAAGCCGAGAGGGAGAGGAAACCCTCTCATAGGAGGTGAGCAATGACGCACGTAGATATGAATAATATAGCATTGAAGATAAGACAGTTCAACAGATTTTTTGTCTTAGATCTCCAATTCTATGAATGGCACTGGGTGAAGGCGTGGGAAATCATTTCTGTCAGGCATGCTTCTGGAGAAAGGCTTTATGAGGTAAAGAAATACGAAAGGGACGGGGACAGTATCTTGGCGGTGGTTGTCCCATTATGGGAGGTGAAACCATGAGACTTCCAGAGAAGGAAGGAGACTTGCAATTGATTATTTCGTTATTAATGCTTCTCTGTTCTGTTGTGTTAATCCTCATAGCTGAAGCCAAAAACAGACAGGCAGAGGCAATACTTAAGGAAGTAAGTAAAACAGTTAAGGAGGTGTGCAAATGAACAAAAAATATCCCACACAGCAACAGCCACAGCCACAACAACCGCAGGAGACTAAGAAGGATGGCGGGAAGTGGGTAGAGATTTTATCCCTTTTCCATCAGGGAAGTGGGGACACATACAAAAAGCTTAGCGTGCAGGTATCAAGCGAGTTTAAAGTCATTCTCTCCATCACCGAAGGAAGGACGGGCGGTGAATACACAAAAATCAACTTCCAGCTATCCGAACAGGAACTCATCTATTTAGCCGAGAAGTTGAGGCACCTGTTCTACAGGCTGGGAAAATGATGCTCATGGCTTCCCTCCCCTCCTCCCTCTTCCCCTTGCGGGGTCCCAAGCCCCGCCTTTTTACAAAAGGGTTCTTCCTCCCTATCAGTTGCCATTTGGGAAGGCGCAACGCCTTCCCGCTTTTTATCAAGCAAAAACCAAAAAAGGAGGTATAGAACATGAGAAGCAAAGGTGTTTTTGAGGTCCCAATAACCAAAATTGAAGTCATTCAGGGCTTACTGCCCCGTATTTACACCCACACCATAGAAGAGAAAGTGCAGGAATACCAAGAGGCGATGGCAGAAGGGCAGGAGTTCCCACCAATCACAGTATGGGATAAGGGAAATGGGATTTACTGGCTTATTGACGGCATGCACAGACTCCTTGCAAGCAAAAGGCTTGGGAAAGACACCATCAAAGCGGAAGTGGTAGAACTGGAGAACGAATTGGAAGCTCGCATATTGGCCATTGAGAAGAACGCAAGCCATGGGATACCCTTGGATAAGGAAGAAAAGAAAGAACTGGCAAGGCTGTTGTATGCAGACGGAGTAGAGATAGAAAGGCTAAGAAAGCTGTTTAGGGTTTCAGAGCGGACAATCTACAATTGGGTTCAGGGAGTAAAGAGAAGGGCGAAGGATGAGGAACTGAAAAGGCAAGCGTTAGAACTAAAGAACCAGGGCTTATCCACAAGAGAAATAGCTTCAATGCTTGGAGTAGATCATTCTACCATAGTTAAGTGGTATGGTGGGGGAAGTGGTGAAAACCTGCAAAAGTTGCAGATTGTCACCACCCTCATAAACCCCGACGGCACCCCCACCGAGGAGGGCTTTAAAGCCCTATCGGAGTTCATAGAGGAACACGAGGGAGAGTTAAAGGACAAACCCTTCAACGAAGTAGTTAAAGACCAGAACCTCAGAGACATTCTGAAGTTTTTAAATGAGGCACTTAGGAAAGATTTTAAACGGTTCATAGACAGTCCAAGCTACGAAAAAGTCAAAAACTACCTAATAACCGTCTATCCATACAAAGAACTATCCCTGAAAGCACGCAAGGTATTCTTTGAAAAAGCCCAAGCCTTATGGGAGAAACTAAAGAAAGAACACGAAGAGGAGCAAAAGCTTGAGAGGGAAGTTTTAGAACAGGCTAAGAAAGTCCTTGCTAACCCTGAGTATGTATTCCACACGTGGAGAACATTAAGGGAAGACTTGGCAAGACTTGGAGGGATGGACCACACATTTGTGTATATCAACAAAGAGAAGATTGAGGAGATACTCCACAGACACGCAGACAAATTGATGGAGGTATATAAGGCAGTCCCCGAGGCAACAGCAGACGCACTCTCAGAAGACGAGTTGAAGGAAATAAAGGAGAAAGTAAAGGATGTAGACAAGTGGGGCAGGTTAACCAAGATAAAGGAAGGAGTGTTGCAAAAGCTTAAAGAGAAAAGGCTAAGACCAGTTAACGCGGTGGTAGAGGAGATAGTAAAAAGGGTAGAAGAGATGCTAAAAGAAGAAACAGAAGAAACAACGCAAATAGACTGGGCGAAGATAGAACAAATAGCGAAAGAAATAGAGGAAAGCATGACCGAAGAGGACTGGGAAGACCTTAGGAGATATAAAGAAGAACTTGAAAAGAAGGCACAAGAGCAGAAAAAAGCAAAAGAAAAGAAAGAAAAAACTCCACCCCCGGACATAGAAGACTGGTATAGGAACGCACTGGAAGAGTTGCTATTGGATATGGGCGTCAAGTTGGGATGGGTAAAAGCGTTTGAAATAGCAGATGAGATTTACGAGAAAGTGAAGGAGTTCTCTAAAAAGGCTGTAAGAGGCTGGTAGGAGGGCGGAGATGGACAAGAGGAAAGAAGCCCTACGGCTTTACTCTCTTGGTATCCCGATCAGGAGGATTGCAAGGGTTTTAGGGATACCAAAAAGCACGGTGGAACGGTGGGTGAAGGAGCCATCACAAGCAGAACAGAAGCGAAAAGATGTGCTCCAAGACGAAATATGGGATAGGGTGATAGAGCTTCTTACCTTTAGCAAGGAAGAGAAAGGCAGAACAAGGGTTTTATCAATAGTCCAAATATACAAGCTTTTAGAAGTTGATCTACAAACGAGAGGAATAAGGAGTGAACGGACATTTAGACGGAGGCTTGAGGAAGTAATTAAGGAGAGGTTTGGCGGCTGGGAAAGACTGGAGTTAAAGCGAAGAGATAAGTCAGAGCTGGCAGAGTATAGAAAACCAAAAGGGAAACAAAAAAGGGAGCCAGCCACATGGGAAATAGATGCCACAGCCTACTCATGGAGAGGGGAGAGGTATTTTATTCTCGCCGTGCGGGAGAGGTGGAGCGGGTGCTTCCTCTCCTGCATGGTGGCAAAAGTCAAAGAAGACACCCAAGCCCAACACTATAACAAAGCTTTCAATTCACTTGATGTAGCACGGTTTTTAATCTCTCTATTTAGAGAGTATGGGGTACCCGAACGCATCATAACAGACAACGAAGCAGTCCTGAAGGCAGAACTCATCACACGAGGGCTTGAGTATTTAAACATCCCAGTAGTGAGAACTAAACCATATGCGCCAAATCAAAAGCTTATAGAGAGAAGCTTTAGAGATATAAAAGACCTTCTGAGATACTACACAAACACTCACCCGACATTTGAAGGCGCCTTAAGGTCTGCTGTGGAGATGTATAACAAGTCTGAACATAAATTTGAACACTTCAGCGAACCCGTAATCCCTGAAATTTTACATTCAACAGTTGAATACAGACAAGTAGAAGAGGATGAAATCAGGAAAGCCTTCAGAGAACGGTTTGTGAGGACTGTTAGGAACAACGCTATAAGAATTGAGAACTTAGTTTATGAATTTGTCTATCCATTTGAAGAGCGGGCTGGAGAAATAGGTAGAACGAGAAAGAGCCCTGAAGTGGTCTGTTATCGGGACCTTGAAAACGCCACAATCTTAGAAGTCTGGGACGAAAAAGAAACCCGCCCCCTCGGAATAGCCCGCCTAATCTCTCAAGATGTCCCCAGCCTTGACCCAACGGAGATAAAGGAACTAAGGAACAAGGAAAAGAGGATAGAAAGAAGAAAGAGAAAGCTAAAAGAAGAACTAATTGAGATTGAACAGCAAGAACTACAACAACAAAAAGAGACCGCAACCTTTTTAGAGCTTTTAAGCAGTTCTGAGCCAAGCTCACAACCAGCTCCTCAACCTGAGGAGGAGCTGGACCCAATAAAACTCTTTTTAGGAGGTGAGCAATGACGCACGCAGAACAAGTCCTAACCACAACCATCCAAGCCCTAAGACGTCTTAGGGCAGAGCAAACCATACCCCTTCACGCTATCATATGGGGTAAATGGGGGACAGGTAAAACTGTCTCCGCACAAAAGATAGCAAAACGGGAGCCAGACGTATTCTATGTGAAGGCCCCCGACGGAGAGATAACGATGGGGCGGTTATATCGGCTTATTGGCTTTAGCTTAGGGTGTGGTGCGAGGTCTACCTACGAAAGCACCTTAGACCTTATCAAACACCACCTGTTATATTACAACCTCAAACCAATTCTTATATTGGATGAGGCACAGAGAATACTCAGAAAACAGCACATCCTGAATGAATTGAAAGACCTCTCCGAAGATGAAGAATTGGGCTTTTGCTACCTCTTCCTCGGAGACCAGACCACTCCCAAACTCCTCGCATCCCACGACCACAGCTTATTCAAACGGTTCGCTATAAAAAAAGAATTACAGCCATTGACCCAAGAAACAATCTCCTTCCTCGTCAAAGAATACCGCATACAAGCAGACCCAGTGCAGATATTCAATTTTGCAAAAGAGAAAGGCTGGACCACACTGGATACAGCAATTTGCTTGCAAGCCTTAAAAAGTCAGAAGTTAGAACCCACGGCAGAAACATTGGACAAAATAGCCAAAGCCCTCGGGAGGTGAAACATGACTGACGGGAAGATCTGGGAAATCATGCTCAAACTGAGGGCTTTCACACCGTGGATGGTGCTGAAGGAACTCAACCCGCCATCGTTCCTCAGACAGTATGTAAAAGAGAAGGTAAGGAGCCTGATAAACGCACAAGTAAGGGCGGGCATCCTCCAAGTCCTGAATGATGACCCGCCCGTGTTTGGCTTTCCGGGCGAGTCTGTAGAAAAGGTGATGCGGAAATGCGGAATTTGTGGAGAGAAATTCATTCCAACCCAAAACAGCGACCAATACTGCAGCAATCAATGCGAAAGGGAATACAGGAAGAGGTTTTTGGAGAAGATGCGGAGAGAAAAGGGGATGAAAGAACGGCGGAGATATGAAGAGTGGGAGGAGAAGCTTATCTGGGAAACTCTTTCTCAATACGGATGCAAATCTGCAATTTTGCAGGAACTCGCAAGAAAGTTAAACCGCCACCCCGAGGCTATCAAAAGTAAGTTCAAAAAAATGAGGAGACAAAGGAGGGCTGTGGCATGACGGAGAGGCAAATCCTTAAAAAAATTGAGAAGGCTATAGAGTTGCTTATGCAAAAAAACATCAGGGAAGCGGTCAAGGTGCTAATGGAACTAAAGACAAGACTGGAGATGGAAATGAAGGAAAAGGAAACGGAAAAAGAAGACGGCAAGAAGCTACAACACCTAATGGGATGGTATCTCTCTATATGGAACAATCAGCCGCCGGAGAGCTACAGATTTACAGACTACAAATACATAATCGGGAAGCACCTGAGGGAGTTGATAGAGATATACGAACGGAATGGAGAGAATATTGAGAACCTAAAGCGGGACTACGAAGCATTCAAACAGTCCCGTCAACAGTGGAACGGAATACTGCAATTCAGGCAACAATTACCCAACATCAAAAATGCCAAAGGGAGCGAGTGGAGCTCTCCGGACAACCAACGAGGCAAGGATTTCTACTTAAAAGGTTGGGAAAACGAAGAGGGAGAAAACAAGCTTTGGGGGGATGAAGATGATGAAATCCCGTGGCTATCAAAATAAACAAAAACAAGAATGGAAGAAAAGGCTCCTCTTCAAAATTGCAAAAGAGGAGCTGGTAGAGGGCGTAAAGGAAGTCTTAGAGATTAAGACGATAAACAGCAACGACAGAATATACAAAATTGCCGTGCGGGTCAAAGACACAGAGGGAGAATACATTGTGTACGCTATTATCCAGCTAATATCGCCAGCCAGCAATGATGGCTACCCATGGAAGCTTATAGACCTGTGGTGGGAGGAGAAAACATGAAAAAGGTATATAAAAGCATAGAAGAAGTTAGAGAAAAATTCCCGGACGCAAAAATACATGAGTTCGAAAACTTCTTTATGGTTGAGATCGGAAAAGCGGTCAGCATCCTGTCAAAGGCATTGAATAAGGAAAGAATATATACCACGATGCTTGCTAACGGCTTTCCTGAAAAGTATCTGAACATTGCGCTCAACGGAGTGAAAGAGACCGAAGCTATAAAGAAAATTAAGGAAGTAAAGAAGAGAGGCGTCATCCTTGACGGCAAACCCGGCGTAGGGAAAAGCATTGCTTGCACATGGAAGATCGCTAAACTTCTTCAGTATAGAGAAATCTCAAACCCTCTCTATCTCTCGTGCGTAGCCTTCCCAGACCTGAAAACGATTTACAACTCATACAAAGAATACGACTGCTTTATGATAGATGACCTCATCTCCGCCCTCCCACAACCCAGACTTGAACTAATCATTGAAATCCTCTATTTTGCAGAATTGCAGGAGAGATATTTGTTCATCACTTCAAACAGCTTTACAGAACTTGCAAAATATCTACCTGAAGCATTGCTTAGCAGGCTTAGATCATACTGTGAATTCATCAAAATCAAAGAAAACAAAGACCTCAGACTTCAAAGCACCTCGTAGTTGTTCCGTCTAAGCAAGAACTCTATCAAGCTTTCCTTGTAAATCAACCAGCTCCCTCCCTTTCCTTTCTCTCCTTTCCTCGGACTTAACTTCACAGCGAAGATTTCCCCACGCTGGCAATAATAGTGTATCAGTCTCACCGAGACGCCTAAAAGCCTTGCAACTTCACTTGCTTTCAAAAATAAACTGTCGTATTTATCAAGCTCTCTCTCAATCTTCTTCACATCATCAAGGTCGTGAATTAAACCCATCCCAAGTAAAAATATAAGCCTCGCAAAATGCGAAAAGACCAAAAACCCTTAGTTCCATCTTTTTATTCCATGCCCGAAGTTCGTAATATACCGACGGACAGACTGAAGTGGCTGGATAGAGAGAGTGAAAGAGAAAAACTCCCAGAAGACTATTTCCTTGATCCGAAAAATCGCAGATATCCATATAAAAACAAAGACGGCTCCATCAATTGCTATATGCTGAGGTCTGCAATCCGTTTAGCTGGCATGCACGGAGAGGATAACATTAAAGCAAAAGCACAAGAGTTATACGACAAATACTGCGGAGGTGATAAGTGATGGAGGAAAGACAAGAACAGCAAACACAAACACAGCAAAAGACTGAACAGAAAGTAGAAACCGTCAATGCAGATGAACTCGTTAAAAAGCATTTGGACGAACAGGCAAAATACCTTGGGTTTGAGAGCTGGGATGACTTGCAAGCAAAGATTCTGGAAGAGAAGGGCAAGCTTTACGAGGCTTTAGAACAAGAGAGAAAGAAAGCTAAAGAGATAGAAAAGCAATACAAAGAACAACTCAAGCAACTGCAGAGAGAAAAAGAAGAACTGCTGATTGAATACAAGGTCAAGAGCAAACTTGCAGACAAGGTAATAGACGCAGACAAGGCTTTGAAGCTACTGAAAGCAGAAAAGACCATACAGATCAAGGATGGTAAGGTGCTTATAGACGGCGAGGATGTTGACACTGCTATTGAGAAGTTTTTGAATGAAAACCCCTTCCTCGTCAAAGCTGTCGGCGGTTCTGGTTCTCCTCACACCACAGAAAAGACAGAACCGCAAAGCCCTGAAGAACGCTTAAAACAAGCTCTGAGAAAACTTTTAGGAGGTGCATAAACATGGCAAAGAAGCCTAAAAAACCTAAAGGAGGCGTGAAATGAGTGTGTTGAGTGTTTTAGCAGGTAAGCTTTCCGCGGAGACAACCGAGAGGGCGGTCATTGAGTATATGGCAGACAAGGATGAACTATTTGCCTTACTACCTTTCACCAAGAGCCAAACGAACATCTACAGCTGGTATAGGACTGGCGATGTTCCTACGGCGTCAGTAGTGGATCCTTACGGAACCATCCCTGAAGTGGACACGGTCGGCACCGTCATGCAGAACAGGATTTCAATGATCGCTGCAGATGTGGTAGTCTACAACTTTGAAGCTACCGCAGTGGAACAGCTTGTGGACCGTGTACTTGAGAAGACACTTGCCGCATCAGAAGCTATCACAAGGGCATTCAAGAGATTGTTCATCACAGGATCTCAAGCAAACCCCAACGAGTTCGACGGGCTTGATAGGTTTGTAGACCCGAGTATGGTGGTTGATGCTGGATCGGGAGGTGCTCCCATATCGTTCCAGTTGTTTGACCAGCTGCTTGAAAAGTTCCCCGCCGGAGCAGAACCCACTGCGATTATAGTCCATCCGAGAACATACCTTTCCATTAAGGCTTTACTCAGAACTCTTTACACCACTCCTGAGCAAGTGATGTTGCCTAATTTCGGAAGACCTGTGCTGGCATACAACGGAATTCCAATCCTCAGAAATGAATACATTCCAATCACCTCAGGGCTGACCTCCGTGTATGCAGTGAGACTTGGACAAACCGCAGTGCACGGCGTGTATATGGGAGACAGCGCTGGCGTGGTGATAGAGGAAGTCGGTAAAGTTCAAGACAAGGACGCAAGAAAGTGGAGACTGAAGTGGTATGTAAGTATGGCATCTAAGAACAAGTGGGATGTAGCTAAGATAATCAACATCAATAACTAATCATGAAGAGAGTGAGAATTCCGTGGCAAGGAGATAGCCCCCTTTACTTCCCCGGGGGTGTTATACACTTTAAGGACGGCGCATCTGTGGGACCCGTCCCTGAGCAACTCCTGAGGCGCCTCATAGCCATATACGGAAACCAAATAGAGGTAATTGAAGATGAAGGTAGAACTGAAAATAAAGAAACTCCCGCAGATACTCCAACAAGGCGCAGTAGAAAAAAGTCTTAGGAGAGCAATCATGATAGCAGCTGAGACATATGTGAAAGACATTCACGATTGGATAGACAGCGGGCGGGCTTTTACGCCGAGAACTGGAAACTTGCAAAGGTCTATTACTTGGTATATGGCGTCGGAGACGTCCGCACGTATAATAGCACAGGCGGATTATGCTAAGTATGTGGAGTTTGGCACTAAGCCACATACCATACTACCAAAAAGAAGGAAAGCCTTGAAAATTCCCACTCCCGAGGGCTACATCTTCAGAAAGAAAGTCAGCCACCCGGGAAGCAAGCCCTATCCATTCTTCTTTGCAAACTTGCAAGATAGGGCACAAAAGGTAGCTGTAGAGTTTATGAAAGCTTTGGAGGGAGTGATATGAGTTTTGAGTTTATCACCCACACAGACTTTACAGATGAACCCATAAGCCCAAGTGATACCGATATAAGCTTTGCTAATGTTTTTACAGAAAGAACACTTGCCCTGTTTGGTGTCCAGCCCGAAGATTTGAATTCCGCAGGGCTTGAGTGGGCAAGGGAATACGCAAAAATCGTAGCACTGAGAAGACTGTATCTTAGATTAGCACAATCTGAAGACAGCAAATACTACGAAAAGTCTGATATGTATCTCAAGATGCAAAACGAACTGCAGAATCTTTTTAACAGAAAGACGATGACCACCGCTGGAACAAACCCTCAGAGCTACGAGGTGAAAAGGGCATGAGGCTTTTAGACTTGTATGCTGAACTGAACAGACTGTTCCCAGATTACGCCCACGTTCTCGGATACAAAAACACTGAAGAACTCCGTGCAGACGTTCAAAAGCTCATGAGCGTGTTCTTAGAGAGAGAACAGATAGACAGAAACAGCACAATCTCAAGCTTTGTTATCATCGTAGCACACAAAAAGAAGCTTTCTCAGTTTGACGAGTTTCAGTCTGAAGTAGATGCAGTTTTGCAGAAACTTTACAGCAAGCTACCGTTAACGGACTTCTCTGTTGAGTATGCGAACAACGACATCTATCTGTTTGCTTTGATTAAAGCGCAAGCTAAAAGGAGGCTACTATGAGCTACGAGTATAGACCTCTAAGTCAAGAAACTTTGAGAAGAATAATCAGAACGAGGGCAATAACTGTAAACGGTAGAGTGCAGATAGACCTTGACCCTGAGGCGAGGTGGGTGATTATTCAGAATGTCTCTGATGCGGAGGTCTATATCGGAAACAACACAGTAAATAACACGAACGGATTTAAGCTTAGCCCGGGAGACAGCATCTCTTTTAACTTCCTATCAGGCTTTGAGATTTACGTGTATGCAAACAACAAAGAGATCAGAGTTATGGAGGTGGAATAAATGAGGCACAAGCTTTTGAGAGTTTTTAGAAAACTAATAATGCCGGAGGTGGAACTGCTCGTTGTGGGGAGTAAGCTTTACGCAAAGAAAATAACGAAAGATGGAGAGGAAATTGATTACGGGCTACAAAGCCAAAAGCTTATAACAAATAGAGGAATGATCACACTCCTGAAGGCGCTTGGGGCGTTTCATAACGACGACAATAATTTTACAAGATCATACCAATGGGGCACAGCCATCGGGCACACTTCTGGAACAGGGACAAACCCTGAAAGCTTTACAGATACTGCGCTACAGTCTCCGATACAAACAACTCCCGTAAGTGCCTCCACTTACAACTATTTCTTTGACACGACAAGCCAAACATACAGACTGCGTTCTATCGCCATACTTTCATACTCCGCATCAGCCACCGTTTCCGAACATGCAGTATGGAGTTATAACGAATATATGCGGGCTTGGCACTTCTTTGATCGTTCTGTGCTTGATACTCCAATTGATGTCGCCAGCGGAGACACTATCACATTTACTTACATATTAGAGCTCTCAAGAGCATAAAGGAGGTATGAATATGCAGTATGTGTTTGTGATTGAAGACCGCAAGGTTAAAGAGGCTTACGAGCTTCGCCTTGAAGAAGGCTTCATGATAAGAAAAGAGGAGTGGGTGGGCGTTGCAGCGGAAGAGATAGAAGAAAAGCTTAAAACTCAGTTTGAAAGCATATACAAAATCAGAGAGATCGGGAACGAAATAGTCTACGAGGTGAAGTGATGGCAAACTATGATGTGCAAATCACACGAAGCTTGAGATTTTCAGTAGGGCGAAAATGGAACGAGGTTGTGGTAAAACGAAGCTTGAGGTTTTCAGTCAAGAAGAGAAGAGACGATTGGCTACAGAATTTCGGCGGTAGCAGTGTAGGGTGGTCTGGCGGCACAGTAAGAAGGAAAATGAGGTTCAGGTTCCCATGAGCTGGGCTTTGTCTTTTACGCTTTTGGTAGTATGTGGGCTTCTGTCGGTTGGCTTGCTTATTGAACGTAAAATGCATCTACAAACTACTGAAAGACTATCTCAATGCAGAACAGAACTGAAATCCACACAAGAGAACCTCGTCAAATACACACAGCTTTATTCTGAACTAAAAAGCAAGTGCGAACTTGATAAAAGAAAGATAGAACGTAGATATGCTACCCTCCTGAAAAAAGCCACCGAACCCATCCCACAAGTGAGCATCCCACCGCATACAAATGAATGCGAAGCGTTAAAGGAGATGATAGATGAAGCGAGCAAGCGTTTTAGTAATTAGTCTGTTCCTCTTTGCCTGTGCTACGAAGCCACAAGTGCAAGTGATAGAAAAGGAAGTTATCGTTAAATGCCCTGTCCCCGACATCCCAAAAACAGAAAGACCCGTGATAAAACCAGACCAGCCACACACTGAAAAATTGCAGTCTTTACTCAATTACATGTTCAGACTTGAAAGGGAGAACCAAATCCTGCGGGAGGTGATTAACACATGCAGGCAATAGAGTTGCTAAGAAGAATACTGAAGCATTACAGCGTTGATATAGCACTTGCAATTGTGTTTATGCTTGTAGCTTTTGTCTATGTCTACGACCAGCCCACGCTTTTGAGTGCGATAGCCAGAAAGGTAGCCCTTGCCTCGGCTGGCTTGGTCTATTACTACATCACAAGAGTTTTAAAAGTCGGGTTTATAGATTGGAGAGACCCTTATGACAAGATTTATAGCATTGTTCTACTTCTTTACATCGGTCTTGTCTTTGCTCTGGGCTAATCCCAGATGCTTGAAGCTTGAACCAGCCATAAGGGAAGCAACAGAAAAATACATAGCTAAAGACTACCCAGCCCACTATAACGTAGCTACCGCCGAGAAAGAGACTTCTTGTCGGTGGAAGGAGAGTGCGGATGGACACGGTTCAGTCGGATTTTTCCAATTGACACCTAAATTCCTTGACCCATTGCTACGCCCACTATTCCCTGATTACACAAAGCCACACAGCAAAGACCACTTCTATGCCTTTACCTATTATCTGAACACACTTATCCAAAGCAACCCCACCTCCCGCCTCTGGATTGTCTATCAACGCTATAACGGAGGTGATTGGGTTATCCGAGAATGCAGACGAGCAGGTGCGTGGGAATGGAAAAGCTGTCTGCAAAATTGCAGAAGGGGACAAGTGTGTGTGTGGAGGGTAAGGACGGAATGCAAGCAATATAGGAGTGCCTGTGAAATCAACTATGAATATTCCTTATTGATATATAGATACGCAGACAAATACCGCCGTGGGCCAGACGGGCGGTGGAGATATTGGTAGATGTGGCTATACTTCCTTGAGAGAGAAAACAAGAAGGTAGTCGTCCTCTCCGATCGGATGCTTCTTGACGCAACAAGAGAAACTCAAGAGGAGCTTGAGAAGTTCAACATCAGATACACGCTTACATATACCTATATAGAAGACTTGAAATATGCTAAGCAGGTGTGGAAGAAAGGCGGGTGTAAGATTGTAGATATGGAATGGCTGGCAGAGGCAGTGAAGGGCTGGCACTGTGAGATAGAAGAAAAACCAAAAGCCCAATCACTCCTAAGGTATGAGGATATTTTCAGCAAGCGAAAGAGAAGGAAACCCAAAAGGAATACAGAAGAAGAAACAGAGAACGAAAGCCCATCCAAACCCCCACAGCCACTACCACACCAAAAGTGGGTTTGGGGCAAGAAACATTTTGCAGAAGGGGTGGTGGAGATGATTATAGAAGAGGTTATCAGGCGAGGGTTATTTGTAGAGTTCCTTACCTCAAGACTGGGGCAGGAGCTGATGAGCTACTACGGAGAAGCACTGAGAGACCTCGTGAGAAAGAAGATTAGAGAGCAGTGAAAGTTTGACAACGATGCGGGACAAACTTAGAAAATCAACAAGCCCAGAAGGGGGGGTGTCCCATTTTTTTGTCAAATTCTTACCCAATCCAAAACACCATGAAAAAGTGTCCCATTTTTTTGTCAGAAAAGTTTGACAAAATCATGGGACACCCCAGACTGCAAAATTGCAGAAAACCCCACCATTTGAAGCCCTTGATTTTCAAGCGTCCCAGAAAGTCCCGCAATGTCCCCCTATGTCCCGGAACCCGCAAAGGGTGTCCCATTTTTTTGTCAAATTATTCCGCCCACACTTTCCCAGACGCGGTCAATTATCCCATACAGGGAACTGGTGCGGACCTCTTAAAACTCTCTGTGCTTATATTTGACGCAGAGGTCAG
>WYEB01000174.1_pt1 | contig 25878 bp, 35 predicted proteins | sample 6343061 | NCBI WGS metagenome assembly WYEB01 (sample SAMN13812332, study PRJNA600296) | hot springs metagenome | biome: ENVO:00000051; feature: ENVO:00002007; isolation source: sediment sample from Evening Primrose shelf | place: USA: Yellowstone National Park, Evening Primrose Hot Spring ... | reverse complement strand
ATAATGAAGATATGGGCTTATATACATCCAGAGCTTAGCATACTTTGTTGTGCTTTACTACAAGAAGCAGTTCCCAAAGGTATTGAAGCTGTAGAACTTGAAGTAGAAAGCCCTGATGATGTTGTATATGACGGTACTCAAATTAGATTGAAAACTCAAGACGAGAAACTACAGGAGCTTAAGGCTCAAAAGCTATCAGAGCTAAAAACTTATGTAGCAGGTTTACTTGCTCAAACTGATTATGTAATTACAAAGATAGCTGAGGCTCAGATACAGAATGACACAGCAGAAGTAGAAACCCTCAAGCAAAAATACTCATCACAATTACAGCAAAGGGAAGCTATTCGAGCTTGGAATGAGCAAATGAAGCAAATGATAAGGAATGCGACAAGTTTAGAGGAGTTGAAAACGATAGAAATAAAATTTGAAAATGCATAAATATGGTGTCAACGAGGCGGTTGTTTGAAGTTTTATTGGTAGTAATTTTATTAGTTGTAGTTGGAACATTAATTATGCATACAAAAAAACAAGAAACTGTTTTTAAGCAGGCGATTAAACAGCAAGAGCAGATGATTAAACAGAAGGAAGAGCAAATACAACAATTGCAAGAGCAGTTAGAAAGTTTACGAAAGGAGCAAGTTTTACGGGAAAGGAAAGTGATAGTATTAAAGAAGCAGAGGATGCAAATACAGAAACCACGGAATGTTGAAGAAATAGTGCGGGAATTTAAAGATTTAGGGTATGAAGCGCAGATAAGATAGAGGAGGTAGAATATGCAAGAAATTATTAAGTGTTTTCATTGTGGTAAGGAAAGAAAGAAAAGTGCAGAAGGTAAATTTATAGATGGCAGTTGGATTGATGATTGGCGTTTGAAGAATAGTGAAGCATGGGGCAAGTGGGTATGTTCTGTGCATTGTTATTGGAGAGTAATTCATGAATATGGTTGGGATTTTGATGATTGTTGCGGTGGCTGGTGTGATGGTTAAGCGGATTGTAGGTGTTTTGTTAGTAGGTTTGTTTTTGGCAACGAATGTTTATGCATATGAAGTGTGTTTTACTGAAGAGCAGGCAAAACAGATAGTAGTAGAGTTGAAGCAGAAGCGGATTTTGGAGCAAGAGGTTAAGGAGTATGAGGCTTTAATTGAGAATTTGAAGAAGCAAAATGAGATACTGAAAGAGCAAAATCAGTTGTTAAGGGAGCAAATAGAGCTTTATAAAAATCAGAAACAGTTGTATGAGACGATGTTGAAAGAGTGTGAGAAGAAGCAGAAGCTTGGTTTGTTTGAGAAAGGTAAATGGTTTATATATGGTGCTGTTAGTGGATTAATGTTTTTAATACTTTTGTCAAAATAACTTGACAAATATGGAAATGTATTTAAATTATAGAACAAGGGGGCACTGGGGATGAAGTTGACTATTGCAAATTTAAAAAATAAAGATAGCAAAAGAAGACTAACTGAAGGAGGGGAAGAATATGGCTCGCAGGAAAAGAAGGACTAAGAAAAGAACTTCTCGTAAGAAAAAGAGATAAATGTTTGTAAATTACTTTTACATACTCAGTGCCCCCTTTTTAATAGGAGGTAGCCATGCCAGAAAAAGAAGAAATTTTAGGAGCTTTAGGGTTAGACAAGCCTGTACCACCACCGACTGGGAGCGGTCCTATATCGCCCGATGTTTTAAGGGCGGAGTTAGGAGGACCTGCACCAGCTGGATTGGATGCGCTTAAGGAAGGGATGATGGCGTTTATGTATCTGTTGGCTCAGACTGTTGCGACTACTCCTCCTTATGATGAGCTAACTGAAGCAAGTTTAGATATTATGAAAAGAATAGGGAAAGTTATAGATGTGAATGAAGCTTTGGTTAAGGCTCAAGTTGTAATGGGTGGTTTAGGGGCGGAGGCTCCTATGGCTGGAGGTCCTATGGCTGGAGGTCCTACACCGTCACCACCGCCACTACCACCTGCAGGGGGAGCTTCACCTGAAGGAGCTCCTAATTTAGAAGGAATTGAAGTTTAAAGGGGGTGACAACAATGGCTAAGAAAGCAAAGACTAAAGTTTTTACTCCCGAGAAGTATTCGGGAATTATTACTGGCAAGACAGCTCCTCTATCTGGGGGGCAGATTGCTGGTAAGGATGAGCCTATTTATGAGAATTTTATTAAGCCTTCTCGTGGGAAGAAAGGGAAAAAATAGAGGGGGATAGTTTATGGAAGAGAAGGCTATTAGTTTAGACCAGTTGGGGATACAAGCTTTACAGAAACTTATTGAAGAAATTCAGTATGATGATGAGTTAAGGGAAAAGTTTAATCAAATTTTGGAGGAGACTGGATATTTTGTTCCCCCGCCAAAAGAAAAAAAGGTAGAGGAAAAAATTAAAAGTGAGATAAAAAAGATTGAAGAGGAAAAAGAGGAAATAAAGACTAAGCTTCAGGCTTTTGAGAATGAAAAGAAACTTCAAAAGGCTTATGAGATAATGGACAAATATAATATCCCTCGGGAGATGATTACCGAGGTAGAAAAGTATGCGAGGGAAAATGGCATTCAAAAATGGGAGACTGCGTGTAAGCTTTATGCTTTGGAGCAAAAGCAGTTGCAGTCGTTAACCATCAATCAGCCTCCTCACAGACGGAATAAAGACTTAATGAGCCGTTATGCAGGTGAGGAGGGGAAGGCTAATTTGAAAGAAGATTTGCTACAAATTTATAGAAACATTGTAAACATTTAAATTAGAAAGGGAGGTGTAGAGTATGCCAATAACACCATATGTAACTGACATAGGAGGCGGTTTTCGAGACACCGCCACTTTAACCAGATGGTTGAATGTAACTCGAAGAAACCTTTTGATGTATGCTTTAGCTCAGAACTTACCCAAAGTATCAGCGCTGTTTAAGCTTTTGATTGAGAAGCAAGACAGTCAGCCATTCCAGCATGATTTTGTGATTTTTCCTGTGTATGGTGGGCCTGATGCTACTAACCAAGCTAATATGCAACCTCGTTATATCGATTTCACCACAGGGGAGTTCACTAAACAAAACTACTTTGTAGATGTGGAGTATGCGAAGTTTACCCCCTCTGGATTATATCAAACCTTCACTGTGAACTTCTTTGAAGGGCTTATTATGGAAAGCCCAAATAACATTATCGATACTGTGCAATTAAAGATTGAGGAAGCGATTAGGCAGATGTTCCTTGCTTTGCAAACTGATTTGATGGGGTCAAGAGAAACTCACGACGAAAAGTTCTATGGATTAAAAGATATCATTGATAACGGAGTTAACCAACCAACTTTTGGTGGATTAGATAGGGCTACTCATCCTTGGTGGAATAGTCCGATTTACAATTACGATGATTTACTTGCGGGCGATACTGGTATACCTATTTATGCTGTAATCAATCGTGGGATTAATAAATATTGGAACGACCATGGTAATGTTTATGGCATGCCAAAGGTTGGATTTACTGACACAATGACTTTTGCTAAGATTGCTGAAAGCTTCATGTCCTTTGAGAGATACATTGTTGGTGATATTAGAAACATTGCAGACATTAGGGAATACAACATCAGAGGAATTGATATTGGCGGTATAGCAATCTTTCCTGACCCATACTTACAGCCATATACAACTGGAGACCGCACAGTAGGGGATATTTATTTCATTAACTTTGACCACATTTTCTTTACTGGAGCAAGCCCGATTGAGTATTATATGCATGAATGGTGGTCTGAAGTTGTAAACGGCAAACTTGCATTTAGCTCTCTTTGCTTGCTTACGGGGCAATTTTACACTGATAGACCAAGGGCGCATTTTGTAATTAAGGGCGTTCCATCTATGGCTGTTTAATAGATAAAGGGGAGGGATAATCTCCCCGTTTTAATTTTTTTTAGGAGGGCGAGCATGCCACTTCTATATAATCATACTTCAAAGCCGATTAGGATAAAATTTGGTTTTGAGACTGAATGGATAGAGATACCTGCAGAGGCTGAGTATGAGATACCTGATAATTATGCTTATGTGTTTTTTGGTTATGGTTTAGAGACAGAGGCGCAGTTAAAAGAATGCTATAACAGATTGAGGACTTTGGAAAATGAATTGTCTTATGAGGATTTTTTGAAAATTCATGACAGCATTACTACAGCGACAGTAGTTAAGTATGGCAAGAAGAAAGGTATTGAATAATATGCTATGCCAACAGCACAGGAATATTTTCAGAGAGTTTTTGATAGATACCCAGTAGCATGGGATGAAGGTCCTTTTTTATACAGACAGCTCAATTTTGCTCGAAACCAAGTTGCTCTTGATTGTGATGTAGTCAGGCGTATAGAGAAAGCGGCCAATCAGCACATTATTTATTTAGACAGACCTTTTCTTGCAGTAAGGAAAATTTATTTCAGAAAAAGCGACCTTAGCTTTTTGTATGAACTGAGATACAAAGCAACTCCATTTTATCCAACTGAAAAATGGTCTAATTTGCCTACTAATTATTATTTGGTTTATCCTGACCAAATTCACATTTTGCCATTTGGATTTGACCATAAAATAGATGGTGTTTTTGAAATTTATTATATTCCAAAGTGTCAAGATATGAGCAAATTAACAGATGAAGAAAGTGATTTGCCCGAACAGTTAATGGAGTTAGTGGTTTTACAAGTTTGCATGAGGCTTGCGGAGAATGATTTGCAGTATGCCGTGAAACAGTATTTTGAAAATGAATACAAACTGCAACTTTTGAAAGCAACTAAAGCGAGTTACTTGTATGGCTAAAGGAAAGAGAATTGTAAACATTCAAGTAGATAAAAAATATCAAGGGCTTGGTAATTTATTTCATGTTGAGAGCCCTATTCTTGGGCTTGCGACCAATTTAGAGGATACTAAGCGTGAACCGTTTCACGCTTTAGAACTTTATGCTTTACCTGATTTGCGTTATGGTTGGATAAGTATTCCAAAAGAGGTGGTTTTATCTTTGTCTTCACTTAATCATAATCAATTAAGTTCCCCGACAAATTTGTTGGTTGGATGGCTGGAAAACAGTTTGTATATCTACGATTTAGAAAATCAGTTTGTTGCCTATCAAACTACATTAGACGGCAATATCGTTTCTGCTATTTTTATAAATGACGTTACGATAGCTTGCTTGGTTACTTTATCAACAAATCCTTTAAGGGTGATATTTTACAAATCTGGTGTGCAAAAAAGTTATAGTAAGAATGGAACATGTTTAGCAACCTTTAAGGGACGTCTTTTTATAGGAGATGGCAAGATTTTGCATTTTACAAGTGCAAGCATTACAGACCCGAGCTTTGATGATGATCCATTTGCTACTGCTAATGGTGGTGGGTATTTAATTTTGAATTATCCTCAGGTCTCAAAAATCTGTTATTTATTGCCATGGGAAGATATGTTGTATATTTTTACTGATGGGGGGCTTTATATTTTAACTGTTTCTTTGGCGAGTAATTCTCCTTCTACTTTTTACATCATAGATGCGGGGATTAATTATGATTTTTCTAAAGCTAAAATTTTGCAGATAGGGAATAGATTGATAATTGTTTCAAGTGTAGGCATATTTTATTTATCTGGAATGAATTTGGAAAGAATAGATTGGATAGTTGCTGATCAATTAAACAATCTGGATTTTGTAAGGGCTGGATGTGGTTATTATCAAGGTCAAGGTTTTCTTTTTGTGCCATATTTAGCCCAAGATAAAACTTTAGCTTATAGTTTAGAGTATGCTCAATTTTTCTATTTGCCGTTTAAAGCGGTTAATTGTGTTTTTACTCCAAGTGGCAAAACTTATGATTTTTCTCAGACAAATTTGAGGAAGTTATTTTCTGATAGGGGGCCTTACTATAAATTTAGCTATCTTTCTGTTTTGCATGATTATGGGCAAAATCGGTTCAAATATATTAAAGAAGCGTGGATAAACGGACAGGGAAATTTTCAAGTGAGCTTTTTATATGACAATTATGGGCTTTATCAGGGCTTTTATAGTGCTATAGGACCTGATTTATCAATTTATCGGAAAAGTTTTGGAAGAAAGGGTTATCGGATAGGCATACAGATAAACTCTGATGACAGTGGGGCTTTTGCTTTTGTGAATAAAATTAATTTAACGATGCATGTGCTTGGTCATGTGAACTACTTTTATTATACAGGTTAGTAGAAGATGCTTTATGTGAAAATTAACAAAAAGTATTATAGCAATCTTGAAGATTGGATGTATGATATGGACAGAGACCATTTGCAATTTTTGGATACTTTGCAATCGTTGTATAAAGCTTATACTGGCGAGGAACGGTTGATGAGTTTAGTAGCATTGAAACAGTTAATCAAACACGAAGATTGGAATGATATAATGTTTTGGAATTATCGTATCCATTTGGATTTATATCAGTTTATAGCTGATTTAGGGGCAAGGTTAACTCCACCGATAGTGGTAATACCGAAGATACTTAAGGCTTCAAGTGAGGCGGATGCGATTTATAAAGAGTATCTGATGCATCGGGATATAGAGCAATTTTTGATAAGTTTAGGAGGTGGCTAAGATGGGTTTATTTGGGAGTAGCAAAAAAAAGAAGAAGATAAAGAAGGCTAAAAAGGCTATGCGAAGTGCACAAGATTTAAGTGCGTATATAGCGAGGTTAAAGACGCAAGCTCCGAAGACATCAAAGGATGAGATGATAAAAAAGCTTTTAGGAGATTTATTACCGAAAGTGAGAGATAAAGTTTCTGAAGAGTATACTAAGGTTTTTCAGCCAGCGGAGCAATCAGGGGTAGCGTTAGCATCAACGGTAGCGGGGTCTCCAGCTGAGGCATGGAAGCAATTTTTTGCGAAGCGGAAAGAAGAGGCAGTTGAAGGGAAAATGAAAGAGTTAACGCCTCAGTATATAGAGAACCTTAGTCAATTTTTAGGGGAGTTGTATAAGCCTGAGGTTGCGGTGACTTATGGTTTAGCTAAGACGGCACCGCAATGGTTGAGCAGGGAATGGTATAAAGCAAGACCGCAGGTAGAACAACAGTTTGCGGATGTGCAAAAATCTTATGCTTCTTTAGTAGAAAACATACAGAATTACTTAAAAGAGATAGGGCTTGAGGGGATAAAGGCTGAGGATATTTTAGGACAGATATGGACAGTGTAAAGCGTTTGCAGGATTTAATTAAAGCTTGTATAGATTTGGGATGGTTTTATGCTGATGATGAAATGTTTTTAATTTGGGTTTATACTAATGAGGAACTAAGGCAAGCAAAAACAGCTGAGGAGTTTTTAGCGAAGATGGATGCTCCTAAGGATGAAGTTTGGTTGCTTAAATGTTATGGGAAGCCAAAGTTTTCTGTATTTAGGGAGTTGGGTCGAAGATGGAAGCAAGAAGATATAAAACGGATAATATGGTTTAGAGATTTAGAGGAGGTGAAAACATGGGTGCTATAGGGAAACTTTTTAGTTCTATTTCGGGAGTTTTAGGTCCTATTGGTTCTATTGTCGGAATAGTATCTGGTATTGCTTCAATAATGAGTGCTTTTAAGCCGCCTAAGTTGCCTAAGTTTGAATTCCCAAAGGAAGTATTTGACAGGTTGAACGCTCGGATACAGGCGATGACCCCTTTATCTGAAGAAGCAAGAAAAATAGCTACTCAAGCTTTAGAAAAATTTAGGACGGGGCAATTAGATGATAGATATAGGGCTCAGCTTGATTTACTATATGCACAGAAGAAGGCTCAAGCAAAAGCGATGTTATCAGCAAGAGGATTAGAGGGAAGTTCTATAGAGCAGGAAGTAATGAATGAGATAGACAAATGGTATCAACAGAATTATTATGCTTTACTTAATCAACAGTTGCAGGATGCGTTGACTATGGCGGGGTTGGGTCAATCTGATATTAAGGCGTTAATGGAGGAGCTGAAGGCATTAGGAGTAACTTGGGTAGGAATAGGGACTGGAATGCAAGCGGGTAGTCAAATTTGGACAGGGAGAATGATTGGATTAAGTCAAGGTGGGGCAACTTTAGGTAAGAGTTTAGGAGAATTAGCAAGTGCAACAGGAGCAATTTCTACGGGAACTACTCAAGGGTTAAACTTAGCGTTTCAGGATTTAGATATAGCAAGTAAGTTAAAGCAGGTGTTTCAGCCAAGTCAATGGAGCTTTAGAGATTATGATTTTGGGGGATAAAAAATGATGAAGGTGATTAAGCAACCTTTCCCTGATTTTCACAGCGGAACTCAGGAAGGTGCAATAAATCCTCTTACAGGGGAATTTTACATTCCACCGAAAACATTTCCTTCATCTGGTGAAGCTTCACAAACAGCATCGCAACCGCAAAAGACAACTTCTGCCAAACTAAAGAGCACTCAAAAAGCAACAGCAAAAAAGCCTTTAACTGCAAAAACTGTAGAGCAAATTTCTATTCCTATTTTACCTTATACTTCTGAGGGGTTAATTTCGGCTCTTAATCAAGGGAAAATAAGCCCACCATTGGCTCAGCAAATTTTAAAAAACTCAGCACAGCAAGATTTATCGGCTGACAATCTTTATAACATGATAGCCAATCTAATTCAAAGTTTACCCGAAAATATTAAAAAAGAAGCAGAGGCTTATGAAGCAAAAATGAACAAGATTTACAATGATATTCAAAAAAATTTAGAAGAGCAAGTAAAGATAAACCAAAAATATGCAGATAAGAAAATGGATTTATTGAGGCAACAATTAAATTTGATTACGAATATTTTTACAGATTTAATGAAAGAGAAGCCCAATTTAGAGCCAGACAAGTGGACTGAGTTTGGTAGGCGTTTAGCGATGGCTTTAGGGGCGATTTCGGCGGTGGCTCATCCAGAGTATGCTCCTTATTTTTATATGGCGATACCGCAAGTAGTTCAGTATTGGTACAATGAAGATATGCAAAATTTTGAAAAAGCGATGAAAAAATTTGAGTTAGCTTTGCAAGTGGCAGGAACACAGTTGGATTTTTATAATCAAATTATGGAACACAGCTTAGCTATTTTGGATTTACAAAAAGAGAAGGAACTATTACCTGTCGTTTTAACCGGGCAATTATTGATGGAAAATTATTACACTTATTCTGATGCTTTCAAGAAGTTGGCTACAGAAAGAGTGAAAGCTATAAATGATAGTATTGGGTATTTATTAACATTGCAAGACTTAAAATTGAAGGCACAGCATTATAAAGACTGGGCAGAGGTTCAAAAATTGGCAAAAGCAATAGCGCTTGAACAATTAAAATTTAATGAGTGGTATAAAAAGCAAATGTTAGCGATTAAAAATTACTATGCAAAAATATTTGGTGGCAAATTCGAATTAGAAAAACAGAAGTTGTTAACGCCTTGGTCAGTCCCCGGTGTTTGGTTGCCACATATACTTAGGAAAGCAGAAAGCCCCGAAGAGGTAATAGAAATATTAGGAGCTTATGGTGTTTCTATACCAGAACAATTGAAAGGCGGTTTGAAGAAAAAGTCATCGAAATGACTTTTTAACAATGAACAATGAGTACTAAAAAGAAAGACCAAACCATAATTTTACCTCCTGACCTTGAATTTCAGAAGTCATCTCTTGTTATAGAGCAACCAACTCCTTCAAAAGTAAAAGAGACTGTTTTTGAACTTACAGCTCCACCTGAAGTCAAAGCGGAGATAAAGAAAAGGAAAGAAGAAATAAAATCGTTTGCATATCAATTTGCTACTGATACGGTGTTTACTGTCGTTAGCTTTTTTGTCCCTACAGTGGGGGTTTTGACTTGGCCTGCAAGGCTTCTGCGAATGGGTAAAACTGCTGAAGCTATTGGAGCTTTTTTGGCTAATGTTGATAAATTAAAGGCGTTTAGATATGTCAAGCCCTTTGCTGAGGAATTTAAGGTAGCATCTACTGTTTATTTAGGAGAACAAGCAGTTAGTCACTTTACAGATAAAGTCAAGCCTACGCCTTTGTTTGAAGTGTATAAAGACTTTTTATTGGGCAGGACTTTTATAGGAGCTTTTGGCAAGGGATTGAAGGCTGGGTATAAAGCAGGCAAGGAAATATCTAAAACTTTAGTAGATTTTGCTTATAGTAAATTTCCACAGTTGCCTAACCATGTAAATAAGGCTTTAAATGCGTTTTACAAAAATTTTTTTGGAATTTCCAGAGAAGCTTGGCTCACTTTAAACAAGCTTTCTGGAAAATTACAACCACATTTATTAGAAGCTAAAGTAGCTCAAGAGCTTTTTTCAGCTTTAGACCATCCTGAAGTTAAAAAAGAGCTTGAACAGTATGTAGAGCATCTGCGTCAGGGTTTACATCGAAGGGCTGACCTTTTTGATGATCATTTTTACGAAAATATACGAAGATTTTATGTGCCTAATTTTACCAGAGATACTTTGAAGCAATTATCTGATGTAATTTATCTAAAGCTTTTACAGATGGACAATTTAAATAGTCCTATTTTAGCATCGTTTATAGAACGAGTGATACAAGGGCATCCAGCTCCTACTTTCAGGGATTTGTTTTGGGCAAAAATAAAAGCTGATTTAGGGGGGATTTGGGAAGATAGCAAAAAGGCATTTGTTGAGAATGCTTGGCGTATGACGCTTGGTGCTGTTAAGAGAGCGAGAGGACCTGAATTGACACTGAAGGGTAAACCAAAAGAAGAAAGACAGTTAAACAAGTTGGCTTTATATTTTATGAGGCGTCTTTATGAAGAAGAGGGAATGAAAAAATACAGAACTGGTAGGGTTGTTATTTTACATTATCTATTTGAACCGCTTCTTAAATCACATGGGCATGACCCATTTGCTTTATTAATTGAAGGATTAAAAGTTAATGTTGACACAAAGAAGCTTGGTTCGATGGTTCAAAACTTAGTGAAAAAAAGAGAGCAAAGTTTTTCTGCATTTTTAGAGACATTAGGTGAGTATGCATATAAACATGGGACTGACTTTTTCTTTATCAGGAACAGAGTTTGGAATTTGATGAAAGGCGATTATAAAGGTTTACAGAAGTTGTGGCAAAGAGAATATGTGCCGATTGTTGAGCAATTTTTTGAGCAATATATACCACGCTTAGGGTTTAAGCATCCTTTACGTAGGTTAGGACTAAAGGAAGCAACTCCGCAAGATATTTTGGAGCCTTTAGATATTGACCGTATTTATTCAGACAGCGTGTATAAATTCATGATGCGTCATCATCCTTATTCTGTATTGAAGCCCCGTTTCTACAACAGTATTGAAGATGTTTTAGTAATTGGTATTCCGAGCACAATAGTAAGAACTTTAATCAAGCATCCTAATTTAATGCATGAACCAGAAAAATTAGCTGAGGCTGTTTTGAAAGAGTTTGGGTTTACTGGCGGGTTAACTATTCCTAAATGGATAGCGAATAAGTTTATAGTGCCTCAATTCATGCATAATCTTTACAATCACATTGATGAAATTTTAGCGCATCCAGAAATAGTTGCGAAACTTGGTGATCCATTGACAAAAGTTCATGAATTCACTTTAATGGACAAGAAGGTCAAGATGACGGGTGGGATGCTTGATGCTTTGAAGGATTATTTCATAGCAATAACGGGTAGAACATCTGGAGCTTGGCAAGAAAGTAAAGTGTATACTATTAACCGTTTATGGAAAAGGGCTTTCTTATTTCTATCCCCTTTCTTCCATGCTTCAGCGTTAAGTTTATCTGGTTTGGCGTTGAAAGGGAATTATAAGATTACTGCTTGGGATATTGTAGGAAGGGCTTTAATGGATAGTTTGCAAGTTACTTTTCGAGGGTTAAGCCATCCTGAATTTGGTTATATGGCGAAAGAAGTAGCTGAAACAATCAATCAATTAACTAAGCAAGGATATAAGGTTAATGAGATTATGTTATCTGGATGGAATGAAGGAGAAGCTTTATGGGGCAATTATATATTGACAGGGAAAAACATTCTTCATGAGTTATTACAGAAGGGGGATGCGGAAGCTTTTAAAGAGTTGATGAAAGAGTTTGAGAAATATGAGCTTAAATTAAAAGCAGATAAGGTGTTGAATGCAATTCATGGTTTTGAGAGATGGCTTTGGGCTGGTTATTTCCAAGCGTTGAAGCTGAGAACAGCATATACTTTGGTTAATGCTTATAAGAAGGGCTTGCTAACTGCTGATGATTTGGTCAAGAATTTGAACACTATTAACTACATTTATGGTGGTTTGCATACTTGGTATTATGTTAATCCAAATCGAGCACAGCTTTACAGATTGCTTTTGTTTGCTCCTGATTGGTATTTGACTTTATTCCATAACTTTAGAACTTGGTTGCATGGTGATGCTCCTTTGGTTATGAACTTTTTCCCTGCTATTTTGAGGATGAGGTTTTATTTGTCTGTTTACGCTAATTATGCGTTTAATGGTCATTCTTTGTGGGATAATTATAATTTGCGAGATCCCAAGGAGTGGTTAAGATTATTTTTAAAAGATTGGCCTGAACTGTTTAAGCTTCATGTTCCTATAGTGGATAGTAGGGGGCATCACAGAGTGTTTACTTTTAACCTTTTAGGGTTTGATATTGAGCCCTTGGAGATGGTTGGAATTTTGCCATTCATGAGGAATTTATATACAGCTCTTTCTCATCCTACTATGAGTTTTGACCAGCGGATTTTGAAAGTCAGTTTAGAAACGTTAGGGGAGTGGATTGAGTTTTGGTATAGAAAAGCAAGTATGATAATGAGGTTTTTTATAAAGATGTATGAAGCAACGAGACCCAAATTTGGTTCTGTAAAAGAGGAAGCTCCTACAGCTCAGGAGATTTTTTTGGAAGCAATTCAAGATTTTGCTCCGCTTGCGTTAGTGCAGATGTTTGGAACGCTCAGGTATCCTTACAAGGGAACACCTGAAGTAAGAGAAGTAATAAGAGTTGCGAGTGTTTTTAATATGGTAGGTTTAAAAACTCAGGTGCGGGATAATTTAACTTATCTGTTATTTGAAAACAGGCACAGAGAACAGGTGGTTTCTGAGATTTTAACTCGATGGTTGCAAAATTACAGAGAGATAAAGCAGGCAGAAAGAGAGCTAAAAAAGGAGTTTGGGCTAAAAGTAGGCAAATCTCAGGATGTATACAAAAGCTTGCTTGCTTCTTTAAGTCATGCGTATTATAATTATTACATGCATCCATGGTTGCGAAAAAATGCTCACAGAGATTTTAGTGAGATTAAGGAAGGAGCGGAGGATATTTTGCTTTTGATAAAGGAGGATATAGAAGCATCAGCTTTACCTGATAAGATGAAGCATGATTTATGGCGGACTATTAGGAAGCGGTTTAATAGTGAGTTATGGGATGCATATAAAACTATAGCGAAGAGAGATTTACCTGAGGTTATAGAAAGAAGAATTCAGGAAAAACAAATGAGAGAGGAGGTGAAATAATGCCTAAGACTTGGAAGGAATTAGCAGAGGAGTTAAAGATATTAGCTGAGGTTATACTTGAAAAAGCTAAGGAAGCTTTTCAAGAGGGGGACATAGATAGAGGAGTATTGTTGACGAGAGAGTTTAGGAATGCGATTAAGACAGCTGGGGATTTGAATATGATAGCTCAAGGAGCAGGGGAATTAGAAGCAGAGTTTGAGGATGATGATATTGAAAAGATTTTAGGGATAGAAGACGAAGAAGACGAAGAAATAGAAGAAGAAATTGAAGGAGAAGAGGAAGGAGAAGAAGATGAGGAAGAAGATTTTGACACCGATGACGATGAAGAAATTGAAGAAGAAATTGAGGACAATGAAGATGAAGTGGGGGCCTCTGATGATTGGCTCGTCTCGCAAAAAGAAAAAATAAAAAACAAGGTAGGTGACAGCGTAGTAACTTTAGAGCAGATTTTGAGGGGGATTGTGAAGAAAAAAACTTAAAGAGGGGTAAATAATGCCCAAACAGAAAACTACTTCTGAGACCCCAAACAAAAATAGTAAAGTTGTAGGGTCTTTTGTAAGTATTTTAATTGGCATTTTGGCAAACATGAAAAATGTTCTTTATGTCTATACGACTTCTTTGTCTGCTTATTTGTTTTATGAGGCGATGTCCAAAGATATTCTTTTTACTTTGCCTGTGTTAGGGTTTTTAGCTATCAGTTATTTTCCGATTTTTTATAAGCGCAAGAATGATTAATCCTGACAAAGAGACACTCAAGCTTATTCAGATGTTTTATACTTTGCTTGAGAGTGCCCATCCTGCAAGGCGAAGGATTATTGCTACAAAGATACTTGAGGAGCTTATGCCATTTGTCTTAGGGAAAGGCGAAAAAGTAGACAGTAGATATGATGCTGATTTATTTACTCGAGCAAAACAGGTGGGAGGCTACTTGATACATCATTATGGCAAAGTTGGTTATCTTTTGCTTGAATATTTTATTAAGTATCATGAGCTATGTTAAAAGAGCTAATCAAGAAATTCTGGGCGTGGTCAAAGTATCTGAAAATCAACTCGAAAGATTATGGTCTTATTAAATTTAGTCCTGACAAATGGTGGGGCTCTCAGAAGTGGTTGCTCAAGGCTATTTATACTGCAGATGACGACCAGCGAACTTTTGTAGTTCTCAAAGCAAGACAGCTTGGCATCACTTCTCTTTGCAACGCTCTAACTCTTTTTTACCATCAATACATTTCGAACTCTAAGGGAGCTGTTTTTGTAGCTAACTACAACGACATTGATTACATTAGAAAAACCATTATTCATGATTTTTATGATATGCTTGATGAAAAGGTTAGGGTGATGTTGACGCATAGTTCAAGAGAAGGCTTGCGATTTGCTAACAATTCTACTATTCACTTCATTTACACTTCGAAGCGGGTTACAGGACAAGGTAAGGCTGGTCGTGGTAGGGGTTATAATTATCTTCATGCAACTGAGGTTGCTTATTTTAACTCTTGGGATGACTTAAATGCGATGCAAGCTTCTCTTTCTGATGTGCATCCTTATAGGCTTTATATCTATGAAAGCACGGCTAATGGATATAATGAGTTTTATGACCTCTATGAGATAGCGAAGACTTCTCCTGCGATGAAAGCTGTCTTCATTGGTTGGTGGACTAAAGAGACTTATCGTTTAAAACCTGATAGCAATATTTACAAGCATTATTCTTATCCGCCGAACAAAGAAGAGAAAGAGTGGCTTAAGGCGGTGAAGCAGTTATATGGTTATGAGATAACGATGGAGCAATTGGCTTGGTGGCGATATCAGATGTGGGATAGATATCGTGGTCATAAGATGTATGCTTTGCAGGAGTTACCCTTTTTTGAAGACCAAGCTTTTCAACTTTCTGGAGATAGGTTCTTTGATGCTGTCATTTTGAAACAGTATGAAGAGGAGATTAAAAAAGAATTGATGAATGGGACTATCAAAGAAAAATACTACAGGCTTACTTATGATGGGGAAAGATTTGTGTTTGAGGAGACTGGTTCGGATAAAGCAAATTTGACTGTTTGGGAGTTTCCATCGGCTCATTGTGTTTATGTTTTGGGGGCTGATCCGACAATGGGAGCTAATCCTGATAGTGATAACGCTGTGATTTCTATTTGGCGTTGCGAAGAGGACAAAATAATTCAGGTTGCTGAATTTGTAGATAATCAAGTCCCTCCTCAGATTTTTGCTCGGTATATTTTGCTTTTAGGTGGGCTTTATAATGGGGCTTATGTAAATTTGGAAGTAACGGGACCTGGGCAATCCACTTTGAAAGAGTTTGACTATTTGAGAGCTCAAAGTTGGGTGCCTGAAGTTGTGATGGATGACATTACTAAAGAAGTTCTTCAGAATAATATCAGATACATGCGGGACTATCTTTATTACAGAGCTGACAGCTTTAGGAGAAGCTTTTTGAGGCATTGGAAGACAACTCCTGACCTGAAAGTTGATTTGATGCAGATGTTTAAGGGTTGTGTTCATGAGAAAAAAACTGTGATAAGGTCGAGAGCTTTGCTAAAAGAGATGGCAAAAGTAGTTAAGGATGGGTCGGTAATTGAGGCTGAAAGTGGATTTCATGATGACAGAGTAATAGCAGGAGCTTTAGCAGTTGAGTATTGGGTAAGGTATATTCGAGGAAGAGTGCATTCATTGAAGCAGAGTTTTTCTTCAGGGCAAAAGGTTATTAGGATTGGGAATGTTACTATCCCGATACATTAAATCAGAACTGTTTTTGTCTTCTTTTTCTTAAGTTCTTCTTCTTTTTTTGCTACTTCGTAACGATGCAGAATGTAATTGTCGACGATATTATCTTCTTCAACGACAAAATTAGACAAAAGTTCATCGAAAGTCATTTTTTCTCCTCTGAGGATGCCTTTGGTTTTTAATCTTTCAAATGCTCTTTCGAGTTTATCTCTTGTGTAGAAGCGTTGAAGTTTTCTGATGGCTAAGGCATCTGTAAGGACTAAGAGAGCAATAGGTAGAGGGTTTTGTAAAAAGATGGGGTGAATTAAGCCATACAGAGTAGCCCACATTTTTGCCATTTCTTTAGGGAATTTTAGAAGGAAGTAAAGGTAAAGCACCCTTACTTCGCAAGCGAGGTCCTGAAGGTCAGGAGGAATAAACATTTTGGCATATTTCGCTTTAAGCTTCCTGAAAAAGGTCGCTTCAGCCTTCAGGACCTCTTTTAAATTTTTGAAGTCAACGAGGTTGATATTGAATTCTCGCATGATGGTTTGCCAGACTTCTTCAAACGTCTTCTTGTTTTTCACATGCTCAATAAACATTAAGGTCATCGTTGTATAAATAACATCATGGAAGGCATATAAAAAACGATTGCCTATTCTGCGTTCTTTGCCCATTTTTACAGAGTTTCAATCGTTATTCTACACCGTGGAGCTTTGACAGCGTATTGCTGTTTAATTTCCTTAGGCACTTGATATTCAGTTTGCCAATAGAGCTTTTGCTTGATAACGAACTTATCAACAACATAAAACTTCTCGGTTTCATTTCTGTTAAGCATTTCTGCTTGCATGTCTTTTGGGATGGTAAAAGCTTCTTTAATTTTTTCGGTTAATTCCTCGTATCTCTTGGCATATTCTTCAAGCTCAGCTCTTTCTTTTAGCATCATGAGAAGCTCGTTATCTTCACGAAAGATGATTTTTTCAGCTCCTTGCATTTCAGTCAGGCACATGTGTTTATATGGGCAAACGAGACAAGTAGCCAAATCATCTGGATTAGTTCTCCAGAGTGGCTCTGGATAGGTTCTTTTCTCTACATGCTCGTTAATTTTTTTAGCTTTTTCCAGAATTTCTAAAGCTCGGTCCTCATCCAAAGACATGTGAATTTCTTTCCAAGAGCCGTCGAAACCTCTCAGAATAAAGATGCCACCTTCTATTTTCTCGCCTTGTTCACGCATCATGTAAAGATACAGATTGAGCTGGTGATAGTAGCCTCTGTAATAAAACTTATCTGCCTCTAAGAAGTCCTCAGCCTTATTAAACTTTCTCAAGTTCCAACTTTCCATCGACTTGATTTCAATAGCATGCACCTTTCCGTTGGTTAATATTTTCCCATCTATCTTTCCAGAGATTTGATATTCTCTAAGAAAATAGGGAACTTGCTGATGGATGACTTCGAAGCCAGTTTGGAGTAAGTCGATGATGGTCTGTCGTTCAATTAATTTTCCCATTTCCATTTTCATAAGCACTGAAGTAGGCAAAGGTGCCTTTTGATCCCAATGCAGTCTTTCAAAGACTAAATATCTAAGACAAGGATGCCCCAAAGAAGAACATCTGTTGCTATTAATTGGGAATTGCACTGGCTGATATTTTTCTCTGATTTTTTCTACTATCATTTTAGCCCTCCTTTTTTATTTTTTTCTTTTCCCGCCAATTTTTATAGTGCCCAATTGCTCCTCAAAAATTTTTCTTATTTGCTGTTTTTCTTCTTCCGTAACTTCAGTATAGTCAAGATAAAACCCTGACCTAAACCAGAAACGAACATCTGCTTCATTTGGATGCTTTTTCTTATTGCCAAAAGTTACTGCAACTATGTCATCTTGTCTTAGGATGTCTTCATCATCTCCAATAATTATGAATGCCACTTTCTCACCTCCTCTTTAATTTTTTTATCAAGCACTTCAATATTTTCTGTCTTTGTTGTCAGCTCTTCAATCGCTTTGTCAAGTTCTCTTAAAAACAAGCTCCTTGCGTAATAAAAAAGCTTAACATAATATTTTGCTTTCTCAATCATATCTGCCATGATGTAATTGCATGCTGTATAAGCGTATGAATTCATCACGTTTTCTAATCTTTGCAAAAGAGACCCTGTTGCTCGGCGTATGTCTCGAATTACTATGTCTTTAATCGGTCTATCCATTTTTTACCTCCTTGGACTTGAACTCAACCTGTTGTTCTATTTTCCCAACCATTTTTGTAACATCCTGAATGTTTAACCCCCTTAACCCTAACAGCGTAGATACCCCCCTCGCAATCAAATTAGACCTTGCCGACTTGATAACATCAGAAAGCCTGATTTGATGCGGTGGAATGTTTTGTCCTTTTGCTCTACTAAAGAAGGGGTCTCTGGAAGAACGAATACCGATTTCCTCTATGGTTTTATCGCCCCAAGTAAAAGTGCCCCGAAAGATAACTGTAAAGTGCCCATCAGGGTCGTATTTGATTTCAGGCTCCCCAATCTTGTAAGAAATGTTGAATAGGAGCATTAAGCGTTCCGCTCCGTATGCTGAAAGATAAGCTCGACCCCCAAAATTGACCCAGTCGTAAGGTCTCGTAAGCTTGAGAATGAGCATCCTCTGCTTAGCAAGAGCTTCAAGCCTCTTTTCAGCTTTTTCTATCTCCTCAACGAAGTAATCCTTCTCCTCAACTACTGAAGGTAACCCAGAAGACGCCTCTACAACAGGATCCCCGTTGGTGATAATTTGAGTGTCAACTACCTCTTGAGACTGCCCGTTCTGGGCTGTTGTGTTGAAAGGCTCGTTCATGGCTCCACCTCCTTTTTAGTTTTTGCTTTTGCTTGTAATATAACTTGATTTTCCATTTTGTCAACTCCTCCTAAAAAGGTAAATTATCATCAGGGGTTGGGATGTTAATCTCTTTCAGGTCTTCCTTAGGCTCCTCTTCCTCTTCCTTAGGCTCCTCTTCCTTAGGCATGGTTATTATTTGAGCTAAAGGGTTCGGAGGACCTGCACTCCGTCTCACTGCACCAGCTAAATCAGATGCTAACCCCTCCGAAATTTTCTTTAAATTGATTTCATACACAGATGCCACTATATCGGTCTCCATGTATTTAATCCGTTTAGCCTTTGTATACCTCTTTACCGTTCCAGTGCTATCTGTTGTGTAATGCACTGTTACCACTTCCACTTCTTCAAAAAGCTTCAATATAGTCCTCAAATCAAGCTTCACAAAATCTCTAAAGTCCTCGAGACACTCCCGTGTAATATAAGCTTTCTCCGCAAGTGGGTCTATTTCACCGTAGACATGGTGTCTGGGCACCTGTTGCACCGATGAATTCCTAATGACAAAATGCGGAGCTCTGGATAGTAAGAACTCAGCAAAATCCGCTAAAATTTTCTCCAAACTTAAATCAAGCTTTTCTAATTGATAACTCAACAATGCATAAAGATTTTTCTCTAAAACGCTAATCTCTTGCCGTGAAAGATTGTAAAACTTCTTCAAAAAATTAAAGCTCTTCTCTATCAACTTCGTAAAAGTAAAAATCTGAAAATGCTCAGGCATCGGAATTTCTATCTCTACATCCCCCTCTTGCTCCAAAAACTTTATGTAATCAAATCCAGCCCCGCAAGCTGACCGCATAACCTGATGTAATGTCTGCGGATCATATTTCATCGTATAGTTCCCCCAGTGATCTACAGGAACTATAACATAACGCCTTTCCGCACCTCTCCTCTCAAACTGCGGATCTACTTCACCTGTCACAAATACTACTGATTTTAGTAGCGTAATGTCAATCGATAAATCTTTCGTGCCTCTTAACTTTCCCATCCCACCTGCTATCTTAAAAACACGCTCCTGAAGCTTGCTGTCTGAAATTAACGCCGTCTCATCAAAAAGAACAGGCAAATTATGAAACTTTCTCATATATAACTCAAACCCTGTCTCTGTAGCATTCAAAGTCATCGGAACATTGATATTGTAAAATAAACTCATAATAAACTGAGATGTTGTAGTTTTCCCTACTCCACGAGGTCCTACATCAAAAACAGTAAAACCTGCTATGTTCTCATCTATAAATAAACTTGCCACACCTAAAACTATCTTAACTCCCAACCAAAGCCCTTCAACCAAAAGCTCTCTCACTATTTCATGCTGTTTCGAAGCGTTGATGTATTTAAAATGCTCTACATCTTTTGGGTCAAGATCACAATATAAACCATACTCAAGAAGAGCACTTTGATTAAGAGGATGTATAAATACTCGCTTGCTCCCCGTCTTAAACCAACCAATTTCTGAAACAAAGAGCTTTTCTTGATGATTTCTTATCAAAGCATCAAGCAAAAATTTAACATTATGCGTATCAAGTATAGGTCGTCCAAGAAAATTTTGCAAACGATTAATATCCAAAGTTATCCTTCCTGTTCTGCGGGTCTCGCAGTTATAAATAATGTAAATAGGTTCATTTGTCGAAAACTTAAACCCTCTGTCTTTCAATAAAAATCCAGCACAAACAGGCTTCAGTTTCTTAATCCTTTTCTCATCTTTTTCTGATTTTTCATTCTCAGTCAGCAAATACCAGTCATTCTCTATCAACGCAAATAATTTAGTTCCATGTTTGATAACTTCTTGGGCTCGACCAAGGTCATCTTCCGTAAAAACGGGAACCCCTGAAACTTTCGGTTTGCCAAACCTTCCTAAAATGTAAAGAGCCGTTCGGGCATCCTCTTCATTAAAAACTTGCTGAGTAAGAATGCTAATGCCTGCTACTTCTTCAATTGACTTCTTGTAGGTCTCTTCAATTGCAGACAACCGCTGTTTTATGCTGTCATCATCATTCAACCCTTCGTAAAGCTCCTTTCGCAAAATGTCTTCAACGACCTCTTTCGGCAAATGCAACTTTCTTGCAATTCCTGAAAGCCCTAACCAAATCGTTTGTCGAACCCCTTCTGTGTAATATTTCTTGCAAAGCTCGACTATCTGCAAAAACTTTGATACCTTCGTTTCATCGCCTACTTTCGGAGCAAATACTTGAACATTAGCCTGAACTCTTTCCGTTTCGTATTCTTTACCTGAACGCTTATACGCTTTTACAAGGAGCTTTTTGAACGCCTCAAAATCAAGCAAAGCAATATTAAGCTCATGCTTTATGACATCGTAACCATCTATGAAGACATACTTATAAATGGTTCCATTGTGTCGAACTTCAGAAGGGGGCGCTACTGCATACCTTCGACCAAACAAAAATTCAATCTTGAACACTTCATCAGGGTCGGAAAGCTTAATTGACCGCCTCTCAAAGTTCTCAGGAACATTGTAAAGCCCATACCAATAATGATGTCCCCTGCGAGTTTTAACTGTGACTGTCGGGATAAACTCTTCCTGAGCTTCAAACCAAGTAATAGCCTCAGGACTATCACAATCAATAATCAGCAAATTGTTAAATCCAGATACTATGCCTATATTGCCTTGATGCTTCTCCCAATAATATTCCACCTGTCCTGTATCGTAGACTTTTTCTAAATCAAATCCTTTAATAGGAACTTTAGAGAGTTGAGCGAGAGGTATTACAACAAGACCATACTTTCGATACAAGCGCAAAAACTTTTTTAACTCGCTCATTTTTTAACTCCACAAATTTTAAATTATAGACAAGAAACAACCCCTTTTTTCATAACTTCTAATGCTTCTTTTAACTTAGCGAATTCTTCTTCTGAAACTTCTTCTCCTTTCACATAAGCAACAGGTCCCTGATGTAGCCAAAAAATCACTCTTTCTCTGTTTTCATCGTCCCTGTCGAATTCTACGATAGGAACTAAATAGAGATTAATATAAGCACTGCCAAGTTTGACAATCATAGCCCCACCCCCTATTTTAGCATAGTTCTTCACCAATTCATCACACCTCATGTCCATTTCCCACCTCACCATCTCCGCACACCTCCACACTTCACCACTACAACTCCTGACGCTACAACTCTTTACCCAGACAACCTCAATTCACAACCTCAACCAATCCTCTCATAACAACACCTCTACTGCTCCTTTTTCTTACCTCTACTATTCTGCTTAGCTCTCCTCACAACCGCCACCTCATTCCACCCTTCTTTACCAATTCCATTCTAAACATCTTACCTCCTCTCAACTCCCTTACTTAACGACACATCTCTCAGCACCCATCCCCCACTCTACACCATAAGTTGTCATAGTTTCCCACTTTACTAACTCGTTACTCGTCGCTAAATCTTGCCTCGTTTCTCCTCCTATTTCTTTACCACAATCTTCTTCATCTTCCTCTCTCCAGATACTACCTTGAACTCCTTCACTTCATACCGCCCATACCTCGCAGTCCGCCACCCCGAATGCCCCCACTGAATGCCATAACTTAAGATTTTTTGAATATGCTCTGGAGTAGGTATTTTGTCCTTTTTCTCAATGTCCCAAATGACTACCCTAAACTGCAATTCCGCTGGCAGATTTATCAACTCTGAACTTGATATTGTAACTATCCTCTGTGTCCCTACCCAAGATGTCAGGGGTCTCGACAAAATGCTATCTGGCTGTTTTATCGGTTCTCCATTTCTCAAAATAGGTATTAAATCCGCCTCCGAACTTATTCCCCTCTCAATATCCCATCCATACGGAAAAATATCAACAAACCTCGATATTGCATTGCGCAACCAACTCTCACTCATCCTGTATTGAACTATCTCTTTTAGATGCCCCTTAACCTGATGATGGCTCCAACACAAAGCACCCTCTTGATTGCGAAGAAATACCTTAACTTTTTTATTCTCAAACTCATCTTCCTCACCGTTTGTCATTCCCATAAGCTCCTGCTGCAACCGCTCAAGTCTCATCTCTAAAGCTTGCCTCTCATTGTCATCTTTTACCTTCGATAACTTCTTCTCTATTTTTTCGATTTCTTTTTTGATACGCTCCTCAAAATAAGCTGTGCCGATGTCATCAATGGGATTAATACCAAGAATGGGTGTAATGTATGTAATGCTGACATCAATTACTGTTGGCATAACTCCTACCTCCTTTTTGATTTTTTTTAAAAGCGGGCTGGGGGAATTGAACCCCTCCTCCCCTAAGGTCTTATCCTTAGGGACGCTCTCCATTGAGCTAAGCCCGCTTTAGCTTACTTAGCATACTCGGCTAAGAACAAGGTCGAAGTCTAATTGCCTGAGCTCCTCCTCAGATAAGACTTTGCCCTCAGGCAACCTCGTCCTGAGGACAAAATGAAGACCCGCATCACCTTCCACCATTTTTACAGTGATGCGGTTGTATGGAATTTCTACCCCAAGAAGCTCCGTGAGCACTTTGGCAGTCGCCTCGTGGCCGACTGCCGATGTAAACCTTATCTCTTTAACAATCTTGCGAGCTGTCTCTAAGTCGATTTTCCATAAAGAGACAACATACCCCTGTTTGTTTTGAAAATCCACAGGTATAATTAGTGTGTTGAAAATGTAAAGCATAGCTCCACCCCCTTCTGTTTTTTTTTCGTTATAAGCCCCTAGGGGGATTTGAACCCCCAACCCGCGGATTAGAAATCCGCTGCTCTATCCTGTTGAGCTACAGGGGCTTCTTAAAATTTAACGCCTAATCAACTTTTTTAAATACCTCGTTATTTTTTTCACAATCCCTTGACGCTCAAACTCCTCTCTTTTTAGGAAAATTAATTTGCCATCTTTCCAGAGTGTTAAATATTTGGGTTCCTGTAGTTCTTTCTTCATCGCTCCCACCTCCTCTGTTTTTAGTCTAATGCAACATTTTCTTTACACCCGATAACAACATATCAGACGCCTGAAACACCGCAAAAATAAAATCCGCATTCTCTTGAAACAAAAAAAACAACACCGCATCCCTAACCACTTCATCCCCTCGCAACGCACTTATCATCTCCATATACTCTATAAACTGCTCCTCAAACTTCAGCACTACTTCGCTCATCTTCGCCTGCTGTATCTCTTGCGGAAGTAACCCCGCCATTATAAGAAACCACAAATTTTTGCGGTGCCCCTCCTGCACAAAATGCATCATACAAAGACGAATGAGCAACGCTAAAACCTCTTCATCAGTAAGCTCTTCCTTTTGCTCTAAATACTGAACCGCTTTCTCAAGACATGCCCTTTCAAAGGTTTTCGCCTCATGATTAAACTCAAACCTCCGTAACGCCTCTAAAATCTTCCTGCCATTAATACGGTTATAATCCCCCAAAATCTGCACCAAAAAATCATCCCTCCTCTCAACCATGGCTACACCTCCTCCGCTTTTATTTTTGCTAACTCCTCATCTATTAACTTATATACTTCTTCCAACTCATTTCGCACCTCTTCCTCCGTCCAACCCATATTCACCCAATACCATATAGCCTCAACTACCCCTAACATACGCCAACTCTCTAACCACCTATCAAAAGCAACCGCTACATTACCATTCGCCTCATTCAAACACCTCTCAAAATCCTGTAGCTCACTTCTGATTTTCTCTAACCTCTCTTCTCTCTTCATCTCCGCCACCTCCTCTGTTTTTTTCCTTCTTCAAACTTAATACCCAGCTTCTGCATCACTAAAGCCCTAATCCTATCCTCGCCCCACCTCTCCCATAGCTTTTTACCCTCATCCGTAAAAAGCAACTCAAACAACTTACCCTCTTCAATAGCACACTCCACTATCTTTTCAATACACGCCTCGGGAAACAATCTAAAACTCGTAGACATAACCTCACCTCCTCTTGATTTTTTTCAAAACTTGCTTATACTGTTTATAACCCTCCTCCATAGCACCTCCTCCTACGGCTCCACCTCCTCGCCCCTCTCCCGCTAAGGGAGAGGGGTTTATATACTCACTCTAACGGCCTAATGTCTATATACAGATTGCCCCCCAAGTAGAATTTCCCCCGATATCGGCTTGCCTCAAACACCACCCAGAAACCACTGCGGTGTGGAGAACTTGCACACTGTGCAATACTATCGCAATAACAACAATAGAAACTTTTTAGTATTGGCTTGATAATTAAATCATTATTGCCCACTTTTGCAATTCTGAGCTCTTTCATCATAACTCACACCTCCTCTTGGTTTTTTATCTTTTTCATTCGCATTTTTCATTCGTTTTTTCGTTCATTCGATTTTTCGCTCATTTTTTCGTTCATTCGATTTTTCGCTCCTTTTAGCACGGATCCCTACACTGCATCACTCCCCACCTCCTCCCTCAGCCCCTGCGCCTCTTCAGCACAGGGGCAATAAGGCTACTCTGCATATGTTCTCTCTATCTTTTCAAGTATTTCGAATATTCCTTCAGTGTTTTCTTGCGACAACTCTTTCATCTTTTTTATGCAATATTCATCAAACTTTTCAGATGGATACGCTTCTGCATATCGAAAAATCTTTTTAGTCGTTTTTGTATCAATTTCTAATATTTTTTTAGCACGCCTCAGCATTGCTCCACTCGGATAAATCCAAAATGGGAGCACTACTAAAATCGCTCGCTCTATAGGATCATCAGGAAAAATCCGCAATCTCGGATGCTTACTCTCCATCGCATACAACATATCCTCTACTAAAACTACCGCCTTGCCATCATTAGGACGATACAACAAATAAGTAAATAAGTAATCATACAATTGATACAATACTCCCTTTACATCCATGGCTCCACCTCCTTGAGTTTTTTTCTGATGCATTGTGGATGCTCCGGGTCTGGGCTATCTTCAATATTCCAGCACCAGTAACCCAGAACCCTGTCCCAATCGAGCGCCCCACAATTC
>WYEB01000169.1_pt1 | contig 26037 bp, 27 predicted proteins | sample 6343061 | NCBI WGS metagenome assembly WYEB01 (sample SAMN13812332, study PRJNA600296) | hot springs metagenome | biome: ENVO:00000051; feature: ENVO:00002007; isolation source: sediment sample from Evening Primrose shelf | place: USA: Yellowstone National Park, Evening Primrose Hot Spring ... | reverse complement strand
ACGGCCTGGTGGATCCGCTCGACGAGGCCGAGGTGTATAGGAGGTCTGACAAGCTGGTGCTCCTCGTCGACGTGGGGGGCCACGAGCGGTACTTGAGGACGGCGTTGAGGGGGCTTTTCAGTTCTCAGCCGGACTACGTCATGTTGGTGGTGGCGGCCAACTCGGGGGTTCAGAGGATGACGAAGGAGCATCTAGGCATAGCGGTGGCGCTGGGCATACCGATCTTCGTCGTGGTCACGAGGATAGACATAGCGCCTCAGGAGGTGTTCCAAAGAACAGTTGACGATGTGGTTAGGGTTTTGAAGATGCCGGGGCTCAGCAAGATACCGTACGTAGTGAAAGATGTGGGTGACGTGGTTCTGGCGGCTAGGGCCATCTCCACCGGCCGCATCGCGCCGGTGTTTTTCGTCTCAAGCGTGACCGGCCACGGGCTTGACCTGTTGCTCCGGTTCCTCTCCCTGTTGCCCAGGAGAAGGAAGTGGGACCACAACGGCGACCTCCTCATGTACATCTCCGACATCTACTTGGTGAAGGGCGTCGGCGTAGTCATCGGCGGGCTGGTGGAGAGAGGCGTCGTGAGAGTGGGCGACAAGGTCTGGGTGGGGCCGTATAGCGACGGCAAATGGGTTTCCGCCGTCGTGAAGTCCATACACCTAAACAGGACGCCGGTGGAATCCGCCAAGGCCGGCAACTTCGTCACTATCGCGCTTGACAGGATAGAAAAGGTGGAGAAGGGCATGGCATTGTCTAGGCGGCCGCTCGCGGGGGTTAGGGAGGTTGTAGCCGACGTGCTGGTGCTTAGACATCCGACGGTGATTAGGGCCGGGTTCTCCGGGGTTTTTCACTACAAAGCCATTAGGGCTAACGCGTATATAAAAGAGATAGACAAGGAGGGGCTCATGGTGGGCGACAGCGGGGTGGCGAAGATAGAACTAACGCGGCCTTGGCACATAGACGGGGGAGTGTTCATCTTCAGAAACGGCCCGACGAGGATATTCGGCAGGGTACTCAAGACGGGATAGGCGAGAAGTAGATAGAGAATATGAAAGATATATATTTAAGGCAACTTTTAAAAATGTCTAAGTGTCGAGGTGTCAGTGGGTTGGTCTTCGGCGGCTTGTCTCCTCTAGCCACTCCTCTATGGCGTCTGCAAGCTCGGTGAAGCGTCTGAAGCCCTCCAGATGTCCCTCGTAGTACTCTATCATTATCCCGCCGTCTTTCATGTGGCGTATCCTCGGCTCCTTGCCCGTCAGGGCCTTTATCAGCGCCGAGTACCTCTCGGCGTCTGCCTCTCTGCCGCCGGGGGCGTCGGCCCTCGCCGTGGCGAAGCCCAAGACTACGTTGTCTCTGCCGTATCTGCCGTAGGTAATTGTGTACTCACGCACTACGCGGTCTACAATGTGTTCGCCCTCTACGCGGCCCACCTCAGCCGTAATCTTAATCCTTAGCAACTTTCTGCCGCCTTTGTCCTCCTCAACGGCGCCTCCGTCTATTACCTTCACCTTGTGTTTTTCGCCGTTCACCTCGACCTCCTTCTCAAAGCCCTTCAGCGTTAGGGAGCCCCACGCCTTGCCCTCCTCTACGATCCTTGTGGCTTTTTCGTAAACCTTCTCGCCCGCCTTCTCCGCCCTCTGGAGTATGTAGCTTACAAACTCAGCCGCCAGCCTCTGTTGTTCACCAGAGCCGTATATGGAAAGCCACGCGGCATAAGCCATGAGGACGCGGGATATATGCGGCGTGGATAGGAGGTGCGGCATGGCGGTGCACAGCCTCATGATGAGGCTTGTGGAGAAGGGGCTCGCAAAGAGACACAAGAAAGGTACCTACTTAATCGAGAGGAGGGCGGTGGAGGAAGTGCTAACAGCCTTGAGGGAGTGGATATGACGACGGCTAAGAAAATCAAGACCACAGCCGCCGTTTTTGAGCTTCCTCAAAAACTGGGTATCCTCCAGTATGTGGAGTATGAGCCTCCGCCTAGGGAGTGGTGTACCAACGACGGATGCCTCTACGAGGGGCTTCTGACGGCAGAGGGGTGCCGCAGAGGGGTGTGCGTAAAGTACCGCGTGTGGGTTCACTCAAGAGATAGGAGGAGGTGGGAGGCGAAGGAGAGGTGGAGGAGGCGCAGAAGCGATGAAGACGTGGGCGGGTGCCTCAGGCAACAGGTGGCTGACGCCTTGTGGGAGCTGTCGGAGAAATACGACGTCGGGATGTGGTATGAATACAGGAGGGTGGGTACGTGGACTAATCAATACGACGTCTTCTGCGGCGTTGTCGTAAACGGCATAAGGCTGTATCAGCCGCAGTGCCGCACTGTCGAGGATTGCGTGAGACAGATACTTGAGGACTACAAGAGGGAGGTGGAGAAGATGAGGGAGCCGCCTCAGCCGGCTTTAGTTGTCAAAACCGACCCCGTAGAGGAGCTTCTGCGGGAGTTGCCGGAGCTGGGTGCCTTCGGCGTGGAGTGGGTTAGGGCGTGGGCTCCCCATGCCAGGGAGGAGCTTGTGGAGATTGCCAAGGTTATGCAGAGGTTTCCGTGGATGGTGGAGGTGGTGAGGCAGAGGCCTGTGTCTAACCTCCACCCCTACTTAGTGGAGGTCTACGTGGCGAGAGACGAGTCGGAGACGTGCCTCTCCCTTAACCAGCTAAAGACGTATTGCGCGAGAAACGGCGCCGTGAAGGAGGTCAAGCTAGAACTGGAGTTCAGCCGGTACGAGACATATGAGGAAAAAATAAGAGAGGTGTACAAACCCAAGGGGTTATTGGCCTACGCCACGACGGCGAAGGAATACGTAAAGCTAATCTAGGCGAGCAGACGAAACGCCGCCGTCTCTAAACCAACCTTTTCGCCAACCCCCTCCCCCACCGTCTTATGTTTTACAGCCGGGGCTTCTGGCTAGGCTGGATGAGGCGGCTGGGACAACCGGCCAGCGTCAGAAACGCCGCCAAGAGGATGAGTGTGCGCGGTTTATTGTTGCGCCTGGGCGGCTGCCTCGGGCTTGGTGGGGGGCTTGATCTTGTACTCGTCGCTGTACCGCATAGTCGCCGGCGTGATCCTCACCTCTATGCCGTAGATGCCCGGCTTCAGAAGCACGTGGACCACCGCCCGCCTCACCCGCTGTTTGGCGTCGTGGCCGATCTTGTATAGCTTTCCGGAGGTCTGCTTCTCGAACTTAGCCCTCTCAGTGGACAGCTTGCCGCTCACCACGATCTCAAAGCCCTTAGCCCCAGCCTCCGTCAACTGCCTTATGGCCACAAACATGACCCGTCTAAACCTGACGCCCTTAGCCATGGCGTTGGCTATACGGTACGCCACAACCTTGGGGAACATCTCGGGCGCCTCGATCTTGGAGACGTCTATCACGTCTATCTGCGGGTTCTCCACGCCGAGCTTGTTAGTGAGGATGTTACTAATCTCCTTCACGATGGCGCCCTTCCTGCCGATGATCCTAGAAGGCCTCTCCGCGTATATCACGATGCGCGTGCCCAGGGGAGTCTTCAAAATCTCGGAGTCGATGTATCCATATCTGCTCAGCCTATACTCCAGAAACTCCTTAATCATCCACTTCTTCTTGTTCTCCTCCAAGATCTTCTTATACACAGGCAACCTCCTCTGGGCGGCAGACATCGCCACCACCATCAATGCCATATTTAAATCTTTACTAAAACCCACCACCTCGACGTTATGTTCCAAGAACGAACTCTATTACGTTTTGCTTAATACTTAAATACTAAGTAGTTCTTACGGACATGCGGAGCATTTGGGTATGGGTGATTGTGGTTGTTATAATTATCGCCGTAGTTGCCGCTATCTATCTTTTACAAATTCCCAGCGAGAAAACCGAGACGTCACACGCCGCAACTACGCCCACCGTAACCACGTCTGCCGAACAAACTACACCGGCAACTACATACACAATACAAACATCATCACAGGCTACGCCTACCGCCCCCGCGCAGAAGGAGGTAAAAATCCGCGACGTGTTAGGGCGGGAGGTTGTAGTTAAGGTGCCGGTAAGGCGTGTGGTGGCTATAGGCCCCGGCGCCTTGAGACTTGTGGTTTATCTAAACGCCACGGATAAGTTAGTGGGTATAGAAAACTTAGAAACAAGGCCTCCACAAGGACGAGACTACGCCTACGTACTATGGGCAAAAAACCTCACAAAACTGCCCATCATAGGACAAGGAGGACCAGATACACAAGTTAACTTCGAAGCCATACTCAAGGCGGAGCCGGATGTGATAGTCATGTCGCCTGCTCTCGCAAATACGCCAGACGAGATACAGGCAAAAACTGGCATACCAGTAATCACCGTCAGCTATGGAACCTTGGGAGGCATAAACTTTACTGAATTGTTCTACTCCATTAAAATTTTAGGTGTGGTTTTAGGCCGTGAGCAGAGGGCTGAGGAGCTTATCAACTACATGAAGACGCTAATGGAAGATTTAAACAGACGCACCGCCGGGATCTCCAACAGACCGACAGTTTATGTGGGCGCCATCTCTTTCAAAGGTGGTCAACCCTTCACTAGCACCCAAGCGCAATTCCCGCCGCTTGTGTTGCTCAACACGCCTAGTATCGCAGATCGATACGGCGTAAAGCCCGGCATGCAGATACAAAAAGAAGCTATACTAAAAGAAGATTCGCAGATAATCTTCATAGATCTAGGCAACTACATCAACGTAGCGCAAGACTTCAACAAGTCAAAAGATTTCTATTGTTCCTTAACTGCGTTTAAAGAGGGAAGGGTATACGCCATCTTGCCGTTTAATTACTACTGGACTAACGTAGCTACGCTCTTCGTCGACGCCTACTACATGGGTAAGGTGTTGTACCCAGACCGCTTCGCCGACGTAGATCCAATAAAGAAAGCCGACGAGATATACACAAAATTCCTAGGAATGGCTATATACCAAAAAATGGCAAAAGATTTCAAAGGAGGATTCAGAGAATTAACAGAGTTTAAATGTGGGTAAATGCTGACGAAGATGTACTTAATACTTTCTTTTTTCCTCGTCTTAGTTTTGTTTTTCTACTCTTTATCCATTGGCACGTTCTCTATGAATCCTCTTGACGTGTTTTCTAAGGCGGGTGGCGGAGGTCCTGAGGGTGTGGCGGCTAAGCTTAGGCTTGCCCGGGCTTTGACGGCGTTGGCCGTAGGCGCCGCCCTGGCCGTCTCAGGGGCCGCACTGCAGTCAGCATTGAGGAATCCCCTGGCCTCCCCCTTCACCCTCGGCATTCCGCAGGCAGCGGCTGTGGGAGTGGCGGTGGCTATGTTGATAATGGGGGTGGGCACGATACAACGCGGCCTCATCTCTATAAACAACCCCTACTTCGTCGTAGCCATGGCCTTCCTGGCGGCTCTCTCCAACGCCTTCCTGGTGTTGTTCCTAGCCGCGGCGGCGGGGCTCTCTCTGGCGTCGATTATTTTAGCCATGATAGCCGTCTCGTCGCTATATCAAGCTCTTCTAGCCCTCCTCCAATATCTCTTCCTAAACGACATACAGACAGCGGCGGTCGTCTTCTGGACCTTCGGCGACGTGGGGAGGCCTACGCTTGTAGAGAGTTACATCCTTATGGTTGTTGCCATCGCCGCCTTCGTATTCTTTTGGTTTCTTTCTTTTAGTTACAACCTTTTGGCTGTGGGCGATGAGGTGGCGAAGAGTTCCGGCGTGGATCCTAAGAGGCTTAGGTTTATCACTCTGGTAGCCTCCAGTTTCTTCACCGCCGTCTTGGTTTCCTTCACTGGCGTAATAGGTTTTGTCGGTCTTGCCGCGCCTCACATCGCCAGACTTATCATAGGCGGCAACTATCGCATCTTACTACCAGCCGCAGCACTCACAGGGGCATGGCTTCTGTTAGGCGCAGATATCGTGGGCAGGTTGGTGAAGCCGCCCGTAATAATTCCAGTAGGCATCACTATGTCCTTCATAGGAGTGGCGGTTATCTTGGCGTTGCTCCTTAGGCTGAGGAGATATGGTGAATATTAAGGTGGAGGGGGTGACGTTTTCGTACTCCTCCACGCCGGCGTTAAGAGACGTGACTGTGGAAATCCCGCCGCGGACGTTCACGGCGGTTCTAGGTCCCAACGGCTCTGGTAAAACCACGTTGCTGAGGGTTATGGCAAAAATACTTAAGCCTCACGGAGGCGCCGTCTACGTTGAGGGAAGAGAAGTAAGGAAGTGGGGCAACAACTTGTATAAGGTATTAGGTTACGTACCGCAGAGAGTAGCCCCCACTGGTAGAATTAGGGTCTACGACTTCGTGCTAAGCGGGAGAAAGCCGCATATGGGCTTTCTTCCCAGCGCAGAGGATTACAAAGCCGTCGAGGAGGCGTTAAGGACGGTGGGCGCGTGGCGCCTAAAAGATCGCGTGCTCGAGGAGCTCAGTAGCGGCGAGCTTCAGCTGGTCCTCATAGCCAAGGCCTTAGCTTTAAAGCCTAAAGCCCTGTTGCTCGATGAGCCGCTTAACAACCTAGACGTGAAAAATCAACTTGCAATTCTGCGGCTTATGCGTAGGCTCTCGGCTGAGGCGACTGTCGTAGCTGTGTTGCACGATATCAACATGGCCTACAGATACGCAGACTACGCCATCTTTATGAAAAAAGGCGTTATACATGTCGCAGGTCCCACAGAGGAAGTTTTTACAGAAGAGGTAATAGAGAAGATTTACGATGTGCCGGTGAAGATACTTCGAGAACGCAGAATAGTCATCTTTGATCAAGAGAGTCTCCCGACATAGTATGGATATCTCCGGCCTCAATATTGCTCCGACGCGGAAGCCGCTTATTAGACTATTTGCAGAACGGGCGGTGGAACGCGTAGAAGGACTAAGAATCGTTGACTACTGTCTCTGCCTCAGCGGGGGCTACGTGGTGGTGGAAGGCGCCAGAGGGAGGGCTATGGGGTTCGCCCACATCCCTCATGAGGATCTTCACGATGTAGGAGATGTGAAGATACCTAAACTTGAAGACATGCCGGAGTTTGTAATAAACATAAATCCATTGAACAGAGTACTTGGCGTTGCTATGTTAAACGCCGTATCGCAATACCACCTCAATGAGGTAAAACCAACCTCAATAGACTCATATCTAAAGGAAGAACCCATATGTCTCATCGGCAATATGTACCCCTTAGCCGAGAAGCTGAGAGCCCAAGGGAGGAAGGTCTGGGTTTTTGAAAGATCGCCTCATCTAAGGATGAAGGCTATGTCTGACGTAGAGGAGGAGATTCTCCTCCCTCTATGCAAAACGCTAATAATTACCGGCGTGACGTTGCTTAACTTTACACTAGATCGGGTCCTCCAACTCTCTAATGGTCTAAATATCTTAACAGGCCCTACAGCTGGTGTACATCCAGATTTCGTAAGAGGAACAAATATACACATCCTAGCATCAATGAAATTCAACATAGAAGAGACTATAAAGCACTTAAAACTGGGCAACTATATCTCGTTGGCAATTCATAAAAACCTGGGAATTCCATACACCATAGATCTAAGGACGTAGATGATAGAACTGTCGAGCTCAAGCCCTACGGCAAGTCAACACTGTAACCGCATCTAGAGTTGCAACTGGAGCGTATAAAAGGGGGTTGACACTGTAGAGATGTGGAAAATGACTCACTTAGAAGATTTACACAGAGACCTCGGGTTGTTAACACGCATGATCATGTAGCTACAAAGACTTCCATCAGTATAGACTTAGCCGAGTTAAATAACTGCCTTATCTCTCCGCGGGGCCCATGAAGGCTTATAGGATCTACGCTGTGGGGATTGTTCAGGGTGTTGGTTTTAGGCCATATGTAAAGTTGCTTGCTGATAGGGTCGACGTGAGGGGCTACGTGAGGAATCTAGGCGGCGGCGAGGTGGAGATATTTGTCGAGGGCGAAGGCGCCGACGTTTTCGTAGAGGCGTTGAGGCGGGAGAGGCCCAGGGCCATAGTGCTCGAGGAGCTTCTGGTGGAGGAGACCCAGCCGAGGGGGTACAAGACCTTCGAGATCTTGAAGAGCGAGGAGAGATCCTCCGCCCCTTCCAACATACCGCCCGACCTCGCCATATGTGATGACTGCCTGGCTGAGGTGCTCCACGGCGATGAGAGGAGGAGGTTCTACCCCTTCAACAGCTGTAGCTTCTGCGGCCCCCGCTTCGCAGTGATGCACAAGCTACCATACGACAGAGAAAACACCAGCTGGTCTAAGTACCCCATGTGTGACAAGTGCAGAGAGGAGTACTCCAACCCACGCATCGGCGGCGTCAGGAGGTTTTTCTACCAAGGCATATCCTGTAGACACGACGGGCCTAAGATAAGGCTGTTACGTATAGACGGCAGAGAGATCGCGGTTGAAGACCCGATAGTAGAGGCGGCGCGGTTGATAGATATGGGTCATATAGTGGCGGTGAAGGGAGTGGGGGGCTACCACATCTTTGCAGATGCGCAGAGAGACGACGTAGTGGCTGAGTTGAGACGTAGGAAAAAGAGGCCGAATCAGCCCTTCGCAGTCATGGCCCTTGACTTAGACGTGGCTAAGGCCTTAGTAGAGCTCGACGAAAAAGCCGCCGAGCTGTTGACCTCGCCCCAGAGACCCATAGTCCTTTTGCCAAAGAGAGAAGACAGCCCGGTCTCTCCCCTGGTCTCTCCAGGCCTAGACAAAGAGGGCGTCTTCCTCCCCTACACAGCTCTTCAATACCTTCTCTTGTCGCATACTAGGGGTAAATTCGCCATAGCCACAAGCGGCAACGTACACGGAGGGCCCATGTGTACAGAGCTGAGTTGCGTCTTCTCGAGGCTGGGGAAGGTGGTGGATTACGTCCTTGACCACGACCTAGAGATAGTCCATAGAGTCGACGACAGCGTGGTCAGATTCACTAGGGGAGCCCCGGTCTTTCTCAGAAGATCCAGGGGCTACGCCCCCGCCTGGATAAGAATCCCAAGGAGGCTGAAAAAGCCGGCCGTGGCTTTCGGTGCAGATCTACAGACGGCGGGGGGCGTGGCCTTTGAGGACAAGGCCGTCTTGACGCAATACATAGGCGACTTAGACAGCTTCGACGCCTTGCAAGACCTAGATAGAGAACTACGGTGGTTTATAGAAGCCTATAAACTCAAAGACTTCGTACTTATCTGCGACTTAAATCCAGCCTACAACAGTACGAAACTATGCCGAAGCTGGGAAGAGGAGTTCGGTGCAGAGATATATACGGTACAACACCACCACGCCCACGCCCTGTCGGCCGCGGCAGACGCGGGACTCAACGAGCCCTTTGTGGCCATCGCCATAGACGGCGTGGGGTACGGGACCGACGGGATGGCTTGGGGCGGGGAGGTCTTGTTCGTGGAGGGGGCCCGCTTCGTCAGGGAGAGGCATCTCACCTACGTCCCCATGCCGGGAGGCGACTTTGCTGCGTTGAGGCCCGGCAGAATGGCCGTTGCATATTTCCACGTAGCCCTCGGGGAGATCCCCGAGGGCCTCGCCGAGGCGTTGCCCGGCGGCGTCGCCGAGCTCGCCATTGTGGAGAGGGAGTTGAAAAATCCCAGGATATACACCTCAAGCGCTGGGAGGTTTCTCGACGCCGTGGCCGTCGCGTTGGGCATCGCACAGGAGAGGACGTACGAGGGGGAGCCCGCCATAAGGCTAGAGGCCGCCGCGAGGGGCGGGAGACTCCTCTCCCTAGACGCTGAGGATCAAGTGGAGCTCTTCGCCGAGATAGTGGAGAGGATCGGATCCGCCCCGGTGAGGAATTTGGCCTACACAGCCCAGTACAAGCTTGGCTCAATCCTCGGCAGATGGGCTTGCGAAGTTGCCGAGAGAAGGGGGACAAAGGCCGTGGCGATATCCGGCGGAGCCGCGGTCAACGACATAATCGTCTCCGCCGCAACCGAAGAGGTTGAAGGTTGCGGTCTCGTCTTAAAGCAACAAAGGAGGGCGCCGCCGGGAGACGGCGGGATAGCCCTTGGGCAGATCTACTACGCCGCGTCGATGGAGTGAACACTACGAGAGCTCCCTGACGGCTTGCCTCCTGCCTGCCTTGGCCTCCTCGGCTATCTTCAAGACGCGCCACATTTCCTCCTCTATCATCTTGGCGGCGGCCTCCGGGTCCTCCCCTGTCGAGGCGGCGAGCTCCCTCGCCATCTGTTTCCACATCTCCATGCTTTCCCTCAGCGTGGAGAGGTCCACCTTGGCTATGATGACCCCGGCGTGGACCATCACGAGATCTCCTGGCTGTAGCGCGGACTCCTCAATGCCAAGTATCGCGGGCCTCTCTACGCCGTCGCCTGGATCGACCCAGGCTATGCCGCCCTCGATCTTGGTGACCACCGAAGGGACTGCCCAGCACATGGCTAAAACACGCCGACGGCCTTCGCTATCTCTTCGGCGAGTCCGCCTCCGCCGAAGCGCGCCCAGATGGCGCACGCCCCCTCCACGGACACCATACACGGCCCTATGGGCCTATCGGGGGTGCAAGCCTTCATGAACAAGGGACAGTCGGTGGGCTTCGCCTTGCCTAGATTAACCTCTGCGCATCTACAATTGGCGGGGAGGTCGTAGCGCCAAGTCTCGGGGGTTAGGTCGGGCACCCCGAAATAGGCGAGGGCATCGTGCTTCCTGAACTCCTCCCTAAGGGCCAAGCCGCTCTTGGGGATATAGCCTATGCCTCTCCAGGCGGAGTCTACGGTCTCGAACACGGTCCTTATGGAGGACTGGGCTTTTAAATCCCCCTCCCAAGTGACCGCCCTTGTGTACTCTATCACTACCTTATGCTCGCCTCTCGCCCTCTGTCTCAATATCTCGGCTATGGCCATCAACACGTCGTTGGGTTCGAAGCCCGCCACCACGACCGGTATCTGGAACTGCTCCGCCACAGGCCGCCAAGCCTTCCCGCCCACTATCGTCGAGACGTGGCCCGGCGCTATGACGCCCGAGATGGGGTAGTCGGTTGGCTTCTCCCTCACCACCTCGAGGGTGTAGAACATAGCCGGCGGGGTCAACTTGACGAGGGACATCAGCTTTAGGTTGTTCGGCACAAGGCCCTTGAGTATCGCCTCGGAATAGCCCGGCGCCACAGTCTCAAAGCCTATGCCCACGAAGAGGGAGTCCTTATTGTGCCTCCTCGCGTCTATCACTGCGTGGAGGAAGGAATGGACTACGCGCACATCACTGCCGAGCGCCTTAGCCTCGGCCAGCGACCGAGCGCCCTTGACGGGCCTAATCGCCGGGACCTTAAAGACGTCGCCGTAAGTGTAGACCACGACGCCTTCGAGGGCCAGTTTTATGGACTGCTCTATGTAGTACGACGGAGTGACGCATACGGGGCAGCCGGGCCCTGCGATCAGCTCTATGTTCTGAGCCCCTATCTTCTCAAGGAGGCTCCTCAAGCCGAAGTGCACTATGGTCCACTCGTGCGTCCCGCAGAAGTCCATGATCTTATAGACGTAATCCCCATCCCTCTCCCTCAACTCCCGCGAGTACTTCTCTATGCTACGGAGAAGCGTCGTAGTAACAACGGTCTTGCGACGAAACGCCATCTCTATGGCCTCCATCTCCCTCCTCATAACAGTGCAATTCCAACAGTCTAAAGTAGGCGGCGGAAACGCCGACGTAGACAGACACGTCATGCCATACCCCTGACTCCCAAATAAATACATTTATTCCATATACCTGAAAACATGCAATACTCAAAAGACCTGCTGTCCACAGTACGTCGTGAGGCGAAAAGGACCAGACATCGCCTGTCTTAAACGCCCTTCCAGCGTTACTCTTTCTTTTCAAAAGCAGTATTAAACTTGATATATGTTATAATACCTACTTCGAGATTAGCTATCACAGTTAGCCTAACGTCTCAACTAGTTTGAGTCTATACCGTCTGTGGGTCGCAGATGAAGTAGTTTACCAAGGAGTTCAAAATATCTCCTATCCTTTTCATGTGAGATACCACATACTGCCAGCCGCCGCCTACCATCAAATAGGTCATATACCGATCCTTCCCCATAGGCGTTACCGAGACGAACATGCCCTCGCCTCCTTGAGGTTCCCCGTGTATCAAGACGAGACCTGTCTTCACAAATTCGATACCAGAAAAAGAGATCTTTTCTTTCCTACAGTCGCTACCTCTAAGGCCAAAAGATATGTGCAACTCAGCTCTTGGAGGCTCCGGCATAGACAACTCTATCAACGCCCGAGATACGTCGGCAACTCCTCTATTGAGCAGGTCGTAGCCCTCGCCAAAGACGCCAAGAGCGCCTCTTTGGAGATCTGCAAGAAGATAGACGACGCCATCCTCATAAACCCTCCGTGCGGCGTAGCCGCCGGGGAGAGGATCTAGGTAGACGACGCCCTCCCTATAACCGACGCGTCCAACCTCATACCCAAGTCCCACAAGCCTCCCCAAGATCGCAGGAAGATCTAGGCTAGAGCCGTAGATCAGCCAATAGACGTAAGAAATGCCGTATATCATGAGAAATGTCTCCTTATCTTCTCCTTAAGCTCCTCGGGATCTACATTGGAAAGCTCCCTAGCTCTTCCAAGATCTATTAAGCGGCTGTAGAGAACCGAGCCTAAGGTCTTTTTGAATTCGTCTTCAAGAGACTTAGCCACAGGCTCCACCAGAGAGCTTCTTAACTCTTCAACAGGTCTTAAGAACTGATCCACGGCTGTCCTCAGCTCTCTTAGAGCTTTCAAAAGCTCTGTTAAATCACGTACGGAGGACACGTTTATAGCACTCTTCTATTCCTTTTTTAATATCACCCTCCACCACCAGCTCATATCCAAACTCGGCCAGTTTCCTCCTCAGCTCTGCGACAACCAGAGGGGCCGCCTCTACGACCTCACGCGACACCGGGGCCAAAGGCTCAAGACTTTTGGGACCTACAGCTATTAGATAGGCTTTAGGGTTTTTACCCATAGCCCTCAGATAACCCACTAAGAGAGAAGGCGGCATTCTGTGCGCATCTACCAGCCTCGTCTCGGATACCGTAAGAGAACCTTCTATCCTCTCTACCGCCACGGCGCCTGGCGGCAGTTTCACATCAATATCGAGAAACACCAAGACGTCGTAATCAACCAGATTGCCGAGTATCCCCATCCCGTGAGCGTCGCCATCAAGGATAAATGAGTTGGAAAGAGAAAGATATTGAGCAAGACAAGAGCCAAAACCGTCGTCGCCGTATATGGGGTTGCCCAGTCCTACAACGAGCAAGCGTTCCATATAACTTTTTCAATGACGTTGTAGACGCGTCCGCCCTCCCCCTTAGCCTCGAAGTGTACAGCGCAGGCCAGACATGGGTCGAAGCTACGGATCGCCCTAACGAAATCGAGTCCTGTCCACTGATCTGGCGGAACCTCTTCAGTGACTTTACTGTTGATGACCGACATCTCGAAGGGTCCTCTGCATTGGCCCTTCCACGGGTCGGTGCATCTTGCGTTTTGTGGACTGACGTTCGGCGTAGTGGGAGCCTCGTACTGGTAGTTTACGATCCTCCCGTTCTGCTGAACCAACCAGTGCATACAATTGCCTCTTGGCACCTGCCACCACCCAAACGAATAACTAAACGAAGGCCACTTTCCGAAAGACCACGGTCTTGAGGTCTGGACTTTCCCGGCGCTTACGAGACGCAAGCCGTAGAGCAAGTTGGCCCAGGCTAGCGAGACCACCAACGCAAGGTGGACGGCTCTTGCCAAAAGTCTTTCCATGGTGGTGGAGTACTTTGGCAAATTCCAAGTTATTGTCAACTCGCCGTAGGTCCCCTCGGGTAAGTCGGGATTAACAGTACCCCCTGGCAGATGAACCTTCAGCTGGCTCCCATTGCTTTCCCAAGCCCTATGCCCATCCACCTCGACTTTTGTTGCATGAAGCGTATCAAGCCATAGTTGCGAAATCGGCCCAGTCTCTATGGGCGTAATTCTGCCGTCTTTAAGCATAAGCCTAGGCTCCGCGGCCCAGGTATACTTCTCGGCAAAGTTAATCGCACCCGGCTTAGGGATCGTGGTCCTGTTCCACATGTGGTACTTAAGGAGGGCGTCATTACCATACGCCAACGGCCTTCCTAACGGGTCTTCTTTGAGCCAACCATAAGGAGGAGCCACGTTGGCCTTTACCCAATCTTCGTAGAAGGAGGAGTCGGCGAACTCTAGATAGCCTAGCTGAATCTCGGTGGGGTTTTTGCTATATATTTCGTGGCCTATGGCGAAGCCCGGCTTCTCCCATCTGGCGTTGTAGGCCTTGTCCAACAGAGCGTAGAGCTGTTTCCAATCGCTTCCTGCTTCGTCGGTTATGTTACTGTATATTTCGGGATCGTCGGCCCAGCCGCCGGCGAGCATCACAGGCGGGTCGTGGGTCTTGCCCTGCGTCAACGCGTAGCTCTGTCCGTCGGGGGTGGAGACATGGTCTCTAAAGAACTCATAGAGATCCTGCCAGATGGCCCAGACGAATTTCGCCCACGCGGTAAGTAGGGAGAGACGGGTGTAGTATTCCTGAAGAAGCGAAGCCAGTAAGGTTACGTCGGTGGATATACCAGCTGGTATCAACGTAGAGGGGTGGGAGTGGCGTCCGTAGATCAACACGCCGGCCTCCCTCGCTATGCGTTGGTGCTTCACTGTCAGTTGCCATATCCTCCCCTGTATGGGGTTGAGATCCCTCATTATGTCGGCGATGGTGCGATAGCCGTGTATGCTGGAGTAGTTGGCGGGGGTCTGTTGCGCCGTCTGCCACACCGAGGGCGTCAGCTTGCTGACTATGGCCTCGCTGTAATCGGGCCCCTCGAGCATATTGAGTATTATGGAGTGGTCGTATGTGTAGTCTGTCATGGCGTAGGCCAAGTTCCTCAAGACGTTCCCCATGGGGAGCGGCGTCATGCCGGCCGCGGCGTCGCAGGCACGCGTGGAGGCGTTGGCGTGGGCGGCGCCGCAGACTCCGCAGGTTCTGGAGGTTATGTGTATGGCGTCCTCCGGCGGCCTCCCCCTTAGAAAAACCTCGAAGCCGCGGAACATCATGACCGTCGTGTGAGCATTGGAGACGGCCCTTGTCGTGCTGTCTACTTCGGCGTAAAGTGCGAGGTGTCCCTCTATACGGGTGATTGGGTCGATCCAGAGTTTAATGGACATGTCAAAGGTATATGATGGCCTTTAAAAAATGGCTTTCCACTACTGTGAAAAGTCTATTCCAGCGCCTTGGCGACTAAATTCACCAAGTGATCAACCTCCACATTAACGCCATATAGCTTTGCCCCCCTCGCTATTGTAGCTATACACACAGGACAAGCGGTCACCACCACCTTCGCACCGCTTTTCTTCACGTCCTCCATCTTCCTTTCTATGGCTTTGTAGTATGCCGCCTCACTGCGTTTAATAAAATTCTTCTCCCGCTCGCTCAACGAACTCCATATGTCTACCCCCAGCAACTTTGACATCGCCATGTGCTCCTCCTCAAGTAGACACCCCATGCCGCCTCCGCCGCCGCAACATATCGAGTTCTGTCTGTTGTGCGGCATATCTCTGAAGTTTGTAAAGTTCTCTAACACGATCCGGGGCTCTTCAAAAACGCCTCCCCGCCTTCCAAGTTGACACGGATCATGCCATGTAGTGGCAATGTCAAGCTTCTTCAGTTTCAATTTATTTTCGCGGAGGTACTCAGCCAACAGCTCGGAGATGTGTAAAACCTTGAAGCTGAACTTCTTCTTGAGTACGTTAGTAGCCTCAAACCTAAGGTTAGGATAGACGAAGCCGCCATCTATCGTCATCACAATCTGTGGCGAAAGCGTCTCGATGTAAGAGACTATGTCGGTAATAACTTTCTTCACAGCGTGGGGGTCCCCCACCACAGTACCGATGGGAGGCCGCACGCCCAGCGGCCTCTCTGGAAGCGTGAAATCCTCACCTACCTTCTTCAAGATCTTGATCGTGTTGAAGACGGCGTCTCTCATAAGAACAAGGTCCATGACGGTTACTAGAAACAGCACCCGCGCGCCCTTTTTCCCAACCGGCGCCTCGGCTGCCTTTAGGAACTCTTCCCACATACTTTTAATAGCGGGGTGGCTCAGGTACAATCCCTCGCCTTCAAACTGGGCGAAGTTGCGCATCAATGTAGGGGCTACTTCAGCTTTATAGAGGGTCTGCCTCAATAAACGCACCATGGCGCCGCTATCAATGCCGTGTGGACACGCCACGTAGCAGTGGCCACAATTAGTGCATCTATACGCATACTCGAGGTACTCCCATAATTTATCCTCTGACTTAGGCATCTTAGCACCCACCAAGGGGCCTAGTAGCTTACCAGCGAGGGTGTACTTCTTCCTCAGCATCTGGCGCAAAATTTCGGCCTTTTCAACCGGTGCATACTTTTCGTCTACGTAGAAATAGGGACAGGAAAGCGCACAGGCGCCGCAACCTACGCAATTTTCGAAGTAGTGAAGCGTCACTGGATTGAGCTTGGGAAGCTGAAGTTGCATGGATCGTCTCTTTCGCTATCTTAAAAAAAGTACTTTCAGTTGGCTGAAAAGGTCAGGCCCCCCGCTTTAGGGCTAGGTCGTACCACTCGTGCAGTTTGCCGTACCAGTACCCCCACAAGAAGTGGAAGTACTTCGTGAAAGGCCACACGGCGACAAAGGTAGCGGCGCTCGCTATGTGAAGACCTAGCACAAACATGTACGAATCAACTCCAGGCGGGTAGTGATGCGCGGCAAGCCACCCAGTTACAACGATGGCAAACAGGAGGGGCCATATCAGCAAATCGCCTATTCTCACCCTCTTGCTTTTGTGCCACAGCTTGTCCACTAATTTTTCTACCATTTTATACACGATGCCGATTAGTGCAAATACCGTCAATACATCTCCATTTAATATTACGGTAAGCGGGCCCCAGATCGACTCTACACGTTGCACATATCCAGTAGGCGTTGTTACTTGTATTGCGCCGGTGGTGGAGCTTATGGGTATGGCAAGAGGTCGTAATACGCCGTAGAACGGTATAAGGTACTCTAGATAAGCTATGTGCTGGGCCAACAGAAATACTAGTAGTATCAAGCCGACGAAGTGAAGAGCCACAAGACCGGCAAAAGCCTCAACTGGGTTGGTTCTAAAGGCGAATATTATAGGACGTAGGAACGTCATGACAAGCTCCTTAATAGCATGTCCAGCACCTCTCCCCCTCGGCACGTACACCCCCTTTTCATAGAGGAAGACGTACCTGAAGATTCTATAGGCCGTGCCGAATGCGAAAATATACAGCGCCAAAGGAAAAAGCACAAATACAGCCAGCTGATACAGATCCATAGCTACTTCTTCTCTCCCTCCTTCTTCTCCTCCTTTTTCACCCCGCGCGTGGCCAAGTAGGCGCCTGCGACGCCCAGCAGGGCGGCGCCGCCAGCCACGGCGGCAAGCGTCTGCGTCGCAGGTAGCTTGGGAGATTGAAGCGGCTGGTAGAACGGCTCATATACGTCAGTGAAGCCGGGCATTGTACAGCCGATGCAGACGCCGCCAGTTCTCGTCGGCCCGCCGATTCCGGAGACCCATCCCACCTTGTTCCATGGACAGTTCGAAATAGGCCCTTTGCAACCTACGGCGAATAGGCATTTGCCGTCGCCCGCTCCGGGGTTTGGCCTAAAATCGCCCGCGGCGTAGGAGCCAGCTCTGGGGCACTGCTCGTGCGTCGTCAGCTGGAAGATGAAGTTGGGCCTGGCGTATTTGTCGAGGAAGGTCTCGCGGCGCAACACGCTGATGTCCAGATATCCGGCCGCCACGAGGACCAACAACGCCAACGTGCGCATGATGCCGTTTCCGTTGGCGGGACAGCCGGGGACGGCCACGGCGGGTTTCACGGTCTTGAGGTCGGGCACGCCGCCCTCGTCTATATACTTGCGGAAGGGCTCTACCTCCGGCTGGAAGTAGCTCTGGTGTATCACGCCCTTTATCCCCCTGAAAGGATCGTCGAAGAAGCCTATGGCGCCCGTCGGCGATTGGGACCAAGTGGCGTACTGGAAGCCGGGCGGAGGCTCCAACACCTTGTTGGCCGGGATGCCTCCGTAGGCGGCGCAGTTGCCCACGGCCACGACGGCGACGGCGTTGGGGAGGAGCTTCTTGAGCCACTCTGTGCAGGTGCGGTGGCCTACTACGCAGTAATACCCGCCTTTTGTGGATATGTTGGTACCCGGTACGCCGAACTCTTGCGGGAAGCTACCCTCAAGGACTAAGACGTAGGGACCGTGTTTGCCCTCTGCGATTTCGTCTAACAACTTCATGGCATCGCCGATGGGCGGCTGCTTCGGCGCCAGGTGGCCGAGGAGCTCTTCGTTGTTGACGTCGGCTGGCGACGTCACGTGGTAGGTGCCCCACTCAGGCATGACGGTCTCGTGGAAGAGGAGCCTGACCGTGCCGGGGCCGACCAGCGGCGTAGTGCCCAGCAATACGTCGACCAACGAGGGGTCGGTGGCTTGTATTATCGCCGTGGTGTTGCCGGCGCAGTCCTGCGCCTCGAACCAGACCACGCCTATGTCGCCGCTCTTTATGGCCTCGCCAGCGGCTTTAGTCAAGGCGCTCCAGTTCAACGCGGCCAACGCGGAGGCCAACGCTGAAGCTTTTAGGAAATCACGTCTTTTTAGTTGCATGATAGTTATTCTTGAGCGCTTTTAAAAAACGCATTTTCAAAGAATTGAAAAGAACCTTGGCAAGGGGGCATTCAGGATAGAGCTCATTACGCACATCTTCTCCACAGAACCTGCATCTCGCCGCCACAAAACCGTTGTTGCCTAGGATAAACGCAGATCCGTCGATTTCAACGACGCAGTCTCTACAGAACCGGAACAGCAGATCGACCGCAAGCCCTTCGACGGGCGCGCCCCGCAGTTCCCTCAAGGTTTCCAGCCCTAATAAGCCCACGGTATCTACGAGAGACCGAATCGGGAAGTCTGCGTTGCCCAGCCTCCTACAGACGAACTCGAGGTACTCCCTCACAACGTCCGCGGAGGCGCCGTATTTCCTGGCTAATATATTGAGCGCCACGTCGTCGTGTAGCGCTAACAAGATAAGGCCTGCCTCCGTCATCTTCACGTCGCCGCTGTGGTACTCCACGTAGCCGCGCTCGGCGAGGCGGCGGATTATCCTCCAAGTGCTCGCCAGAGGTATCGTCGTGGATTTGTAGATGCCGTAGAATCTCTCTGAGGTCAACGCGGCCCTCAAAATCTCCAGCTCCCTCTCGTCGAGTTGCCTACACATGGCCCAGCAACTCGACGACCTTCTCGGCCATGCGCTCTGCGCATTTCTCCCCCTCTGGGGACAGCCCTATGCCCGGCTCCGGGACCGGCGGCTCGCAGTCTACCACGTATATCCTCTGCGCCGTGGGGCCTAACACGCTCAGCCCTGTCAATAGGTCTTGAAGCGATATGCGGCCTTCCAGCGACGGCCGCAACGCGTCCGCCGCCTCTATATGGTTCTTGAAGCTCTGGGGGCGGAACTCGTAGACGTCTATAGTCCCCGGCGGGCGGCCCCTCTGGATGGTGCCTATCAGTATCAACACGTCGTGGGGACGGCTCCTCAACTCGTCGACCATGGCGAAGACGTCGCCCGATAGCTCAACGACGTCGTACCCCTTCGCCTTTAATATACGGCCCGCCTCGTAGCCTATAGAACAGTCGCGTTTTAAAAAATACCCTATAGAGGCTATGAGTACTCGGCCTAATTGCATACTTGAGAATTAATCCTCTTATTTAACTTTACCCTCTTTTACAATAGTATATATTAAGCATAATTATGTGCTTAATCGGAGATGTATTTATTGAATTAAAATAATATTATAATTTTAAGAATATTTAAAAATCAACTTTTATGTGAGAAGTTGAATACGGCGTTGACGACCTCCTCTATGGTCGTTAGTTTTAGTCTATCCATGTCGGCGTCGTAGACGAGCAGTTGGTCTACGCCGTGTAGTATGTAGTACCTCACCTCGGGGTCGTGTATCACGCGGGGCATGAGCGAGCCGAACATAGAGATGAGCTCGTTTGCCGCCACGGCGTAGCAGACCTCCTTCTTCCTCGAGGAGACGCATTCGAGGTACCTCTTCCTAATGCCTCTAAGACCCTCCCTTATTGTGTCTATCTTCAAATCTCTTGGAGTTATGCCATCGTCCATTTTGAAGGACATGTAGGAAATATTGCTCTTTTTAAAGATAAAGCCCCGGGGACGTGGTCGTGCCCCGCCGGCTACGTCCCCCTCCGCTGTTCTGTATTTAGCCAAGCTATTCAGCACCTCTTGGCACATGCAACCCTTTCGGCGGCTCCGCGCCGGCCGTCGCCTTTAGAAGCGCCTCGACGCCGGCTGAAGAGGGCGGCAGACGCCTCAACCCGCCGTGGCCCCAGCCCGTGCGTTGCCGAAGGCCGCCGCGAGGGCCCCGAGCTCTCGGGGAGTGGAGAGTAGTTGAAAGGGGGCGCCGGGGCCGACTTATCGCCTAGGCCGGAGGACGTTTTGTTGAATAATATTATTGTTTTTATTTAAGGTGTTTCTCGATTCTATGAAAAGGATCAGCTTAGCCCTTGACGACAAGCTGTATAGGGAGATAGAGAACGCCATGTCGATTATAGGCGAGACCAACAGGTCAAGGTTCATCGCCTCAATAATCGCGGAGAAGATCTCAGAGATCGTCCAGAGACCCATAGCCTCAATAATAGTCTACGTCTACGACCACGAGGTAGGGGAGGTGGTCAAGAACGTGACAGAGATACAGCACGAGTTCAGAGACGTGATAAGGACCACTACCCACATCCACCTAGACGACAGGAACTGCCTAGAGGTGATCCACGCGTTGGGCGACAGTGATAGGATAAAGGAGCTAGTGACCAGGATATCTAGGATAGGGAGAGGTCTTAAACATCTAAGAGTGGTCAACATACCCCGCCTCGCCGAGGGGTAGCCGTTCCAGCGACGTGGAAAATCTCTTTTTAAATAGGACTTATACGTAGACATGCACGAGTGGTCTCTGGCACTATCTCTGGTGCAGACTCTCGACCGTTGGGCCCTCGAGAAGGGCATGCAGATAAAGCGCGTCGTCCTCTCGGTGCCGTCGCCGGCCCAGCTCGACGTGTCTATTTTAACGGAGGCCTTCGACACCCTAAAGAGGGAGTCCAGGCTGGAGCAGGCCAGGCTTGAGGTCAAGGTCAGATCTCCGCGATATCGCTGTAGGGCATGCGGCTACGAGTTCGGCCAAGAGGAGGTGGACCAGCAGATAAGGCAGTTGACGGGTCAATACGGCGAGGAGTACCCCCTGCATTTAATCCCCGAGCTCCTCCCCACATTCGTCAAATGCCCCAGATGCGGCTCCCACGACATAGAGGCCGAGCTCTCCATAAAGGTCGACGAGGTGGAGACGGCATGAGGCCTCTTCTTGAGTCGGCTAGGGAGAAGTTAAGACGTAGGAAAGTCGTCGCAGTGATGAGCGGGAAGGGCGGGGTGGGGAAAAGCGTCGTCGCGGCTCTGGCGGCGCTCGCCAAGCCCGGCTCGGCCCTCGTGGACTTGGACCTAGAAGGCGCCTCGGCGCCGCGGCTTTTCGGGCTGTCGGGGAGGTTGCACGAGATAAGCAAGGGGGGGATAGAGCCTTTGGAGGCTGGGGGGGTCAAGGTGTTCTCGCTGGGGGGCATAGTGGGCGATAGGTACGTGGTCCTTCCTGGCTACGGGCAGGCGGGGGCCGTCGAGGCGCTTCTGGCCTTCGCGAAACTCGGCGACTCGGACCCAGTCGTGGTGGACATGCCGCCTGGCATGGGCGAGGAGCTGTTGGCCCTGAGCAGGATTACGGATTTCCTCCCAGTGCTCGTCACCACGCCCTCTAAGGCCTCCTACGGCGTCGTCAAGCATCTGGCCGAGTACCTCGCGGACATCGGCAAGAGGCCCGTAGCCATGGTGCTCAACATGGCCTACGTCGACTGCGGCGGCTCGAGGATATACCCGTTCGGCCGCGGCGAGGACGCCAGGAGACTCGCCGAGAGCGTCGGGGCGCCGTTGTACGAGTTGCCAATAGACCCCTCCTTGGAAAACTACGTGGGCAGAATCCACGAATACCGCGGCCCCATCGCCGACGTCGTTAAGCGGATGGTCGAAGGCCTCTGAGGCCGCGGGGGGCATGGAGGACCTCTTGAGGGAGATATACAGCGACGAGCGCGTGGTCCCTCCTCTATTCAAGTACAAGACCATATCCCCTGCCCAATACCTGCGGATCTACAAGGACAGCTTAAGGCCGGAGTTCTGGGCGGGCGAGGCGGCACAGTTGCTGTGGGAGAGGCGGTGGACTAAGGTGTTGGAGGGGGAGCCGCCGGCCGTCAGATGGTTCCCGGACGGTTTCTTGAGCCCGTACCGAAACATCGTGGGGAGGCACGAGGGGACTTGGATCTGGGAGAAGCCGGCGTTGATCTGGAGAGGCGAGGAGGGGGTGACAAGGGTCCTCACCTACTCTGACCTAGACGGCATGGCCAAGTCCTATTCCGGAGTCCTCAAGACGTTAGGCGTGGACAGGGGGGACTGGGTGATGTTCTACGCCCCGCCGACGCCCGAGGTAGTGGCGTTGATGCTCGCCGCTGTGAGGCTCGGCGCCCCCATAGAGCCGGTCTTCACGGGCTTCGGCTACGGCGACCTCGCGGCGCGCGTGGACGACACCAAGCCCAAGCTCTTGGTCACTGTGGACGCCTTCCCGAGAAGGGGGAGGCCAATAAAGGTGAAGGAGACGGTGGACAAGGCGTTGGGGCTTGCCAAATGGAGGCCGAAGGTCCTAGTCGTCGAGAGGATGGGGGTTGACGTGAAGCTCGTCGAGGGGAGGGATCACCGCCTCGAGGACGTGAGGGCTGAGCCCGCCGAGGAGGCTGTGGTGGAGTCGGCCCACCACCTGTTCGGCCTACACGTGGGCTACGACGGGGGCTTGGGCCTCGTGGCCCACGGCGCAGGCGGTTACCTGACGCAGACCTACGCCACCACGAGGTGGATGGGCCTTAGGCCCCGCGACACCTACTTCTGCACGGTTCTGCCCGGCTGGATAACTGGCGTGACCTACGTCCTCTTTGGCCCCCTTATGGTGGGGTCCACCGTGGTGGTCTACGAGGGCGGCCCCGACTATCCCCACTGGGACGTGTGGTGGAGCGTGATTGAGGACTACGCCGTGACTGTGTTTTTAACCACGGCGGGGGCGTTGAGGGTTTTGTCGCGACAAGACCCGGAATTGCTTAAGGGCCATAACTTAGACACACTTAAGCTAATACTAACGACGGCCGAGCCCATGGAGGTCAAGTACTGGAAGTGGGCCTACCACTACGTAGGCACGGGCACAGTGCCCTCAATAGACTCCCTCCCCGAGAAGCTTAGCGGAAGGATCCCCGTCATCCACATGTTTATACAAACTGAGCTTGGCACTTTCGCAACGGGGAGTCTGCCGAACTACACCTTCGTCCCCATCGCGCCGGGCTCCGTCGGCCCCCCGATGCCCGGCTTTCACATAGACGTGGTGGACGAGGCCGGCAACGCGGTGAGGGGGAGGCCGGGGTTGCTGGTGGTGAAGTCGCCTTGGCCCGCCATGCCCGTCCAATACCCGCGGTGGTACGCCGAGAGGTGGAGAAACGGCGTCTACTACGTAGGCGACTACGCGGTGATGACGGAAGACATGAACATATTCCCCCTAGGGAGGTCCGACACGGTGATGAAGATAAACGGCTACCGCACAACGCCGGAGGTTTTGGAAAAAGCCGCCGAGGCCACCCCCGGCGTCAAGAGGGCCGTGGTCATCGGAGTCAGGGACTCGCAGAAGTTCGAGACGCCTGTGGTGGTGTACAAAGGCGACGTCCAGCCAGATGAGCTGAAGAAGAGGATTAGGGAGTACGTAGGACCCATAGCAGAGCCCGCCAAGATAGTCGTCGTGGAGGCGATGCCCGACACGCCGAAGCCCGAGCTCAGAGCCGCGTTGAAGGCGTATCTCTGGAGAGGGGCTTCGGCGGAGGGCCCGTTGCGCGGCTGGGTCGAGGAGGTGGCACGGAGGATCGTGACAGAAATTTAAAGAACGGCTTTGAGGGATCTTATGGAGAGGGTCATTAGGGTTGCGCATGGCTCGGGGGGTGTCGAGACCTCTCAGCTTTTGGAAGCTTTGATATTTTCCAGGCTCGAGGAGAGGTTGAAGAAAGTCGAGGGAGGGATTGGGATTGACTACCCCGACGACGCCGCGGCCATACCCATCGGCGACGGGCGCTACTTGGTGGTCACCGTGGACTCGTATACCGTCAACCCGCCCTTCTTCCCAGGCGGCGACATCGGCGTCCTCGCGGCGTCTGGCAGTATAAACGACGTACTTATGATGGGCGGGAGGCCTGTTGCGATGCTAGACGCCATAGTAGTGGAGGAAGGCTTCTCCATGGAAGACCTCCGCAAGATTGTAGACTCCATGATGCAGGTTTTAAGAGAGGAGGGCGTTGCGTTGATAGGCGGCGACTTCAAGGTGATGCCCAGGGGACAGCTGGACAAGATTGTGATAACGACTGTGGGGATCGGGGTCGCGGAGATGCTCATTGTTGATAGGCCGAAGCCCGGCGACAAGATCGTCGTAAGCGGCTTTCTCGGCGACCACGGCGCCGTAATTTTGGCCAGGCAGATGGGCATAGTGGAAGAGGGCTCCGGCGGCGGTCTCGTAAGCGACGTGAAGCCGTTGACCAAGCTCATGATCCCCCTGGTGGAGAAATACGGCGGCTACATACACGCGGCCCGCGACCCCACCAGAGGCGGACTCGCCATGGTCCTCAACGACTGGGCCAAGGCGTCGGGGACCGTCATAGTGGTGGAGGAGGCGGCGGTGCCCCTTAGGCCGCAGGTAGTGTCTTACGCCAATATGCTGGGCATAGACCCCTTTGCCCTCGCCAGCGAAGGCGCCGCGGTGCTGGCGGTAGACCCAAACGTCGCCGAGGAAGTGGTGGAGTACATGAAGAAGCTGGGGTTTGAAAACGCTGCGGTGATAGGCGAAGTTAGAAGCTCCGAGAGGTACAAAGGCTACGTCCTCCTCAAGACCGTGGTGGGCGGGCTGAGGATATTGGAGGCGCCCAGAGGCGACTTGGTGCCGCGGATATGTTGAGGTTTAGAAATGTAGATCTGTGGAGAATAGGCGGAGCGGCGGGGGTGGCGGTGAGAAGCTCCGGCAAAACCCTCTGCATAGATGCGCCGGACACGACGGGTTGCGACTACCTACTCTACACCCACAGCCACGAAGGCCACTTCCCAGGCGGAATAGAGGCCTTCTACTCCCCATTTGGCGGAACGACAGTAAATCCGGGGGACGTCTTAGAGCTGGGTCCTTTTAAGGTGGCGGTGGTCCACGCCTACAACATAACAAAGACAAGAGACGGCAGGCCCGTACATCCCAAGGGGTTTGGAGTAGGCTACCTAGTTGAGACAGGCGGCGTTAGGATATACCACATGGGCGACACCGACTTTATCAAAGAAATAACAGAGGTCAAAGACGTGGACGTGTTGTTGGTGCCCATCGGCGGCGGGTCTGTGATGACGCCGGAGGAGGCGGCAGACGCCGTCGCTCTGCTGAGGCCGAAGATAGCGGTGCCGATACACTACACAGACAAGAAACACTACGTCAAATTCCGAGACGTGGCACATCCATATACAAACGTGATAGCCCTACACGCCCCCATCAGCAAGGGGTGAAGCGGTCACCGCTCACCTTAAAGGAATTTCCATCACCAAAGTCGTTGATGTTCTGTATTTTTATGGTTAAAGCCGCCGGAGCTTCTACGTTACCGTTTTACTAAGTTCAGCTTGTAGCGCTTCGGCACAACCTCCTTGGGCAACTCCACCGCGACGACCTCCACGTTGACGGTCTGCTCGTCGAACCTGGTGGCGCGTCCGAAGGCCCTCGGCAGTATATTGGGGATCCTGATCCCCTTGTGGGCGGCGGCGTGGACTACGACGACCCGCTCCACGTCCAGCCCCCTAAACTTCGCGTTGTTTTCTAAATTCTCCAAGATCTCGAGGTACCGCCTGGCGACCTTGATGGGCCACTTAGCCACGGGCCACCCGCTCCAAGGCGTGGCG